>OHPG01000007.1_pt1 | contig 220966 bp, 198 predicted proteins | sample 1577751 | NCBI WGS metagenome assembly OHPG01 (sample SAMEA3879548, study PRJEB24766) | human gut metagenome | biome: human-associated habitat; feature: feces | place: USA | collected 1985/1987
CGCTAAAAATCAATACTGTTCAAGGCAGGAAAATACAGCTCTCACCTGCATTTGGCGCAGAAGCAAAAGAGAAGGAGGGGATATAGTATATATGGCCGGAGACTGGATAAAGGTTGAACACACAACACCCGACAAGCCGGAAGTGGTGAAGTTGGCCGACATGCTCGGCATTGATCAGGATGCCGTGGTTGGAAAGCTGCTGCGCCTTTGGATTTGGGCTGATCAACAATCCGTCTCTGGTAACGCTATCACCGTTACAAATTCGTTTCTCGACCGTCTCGTATTCTGCCCCGGTTTCGCCGCTGGGCTTGTCAAAGTCGGCTGGTTGAATGGACGCAATGGACTCCTTTCAATCCCCAATTTTGACCGCCATAATGGCCAAACCGCTAAGAATAGGGCCAATACGAACCGCCGAGTTGCGAATCACCGAAAAGGACGTAACGATGAAACCGTTACAGATGTAACGCCCGAACCGTTACAAAAACCGTTACCAGAGAAGAGAAGAGAAGATAATACTACTACACCAACTACAACCGGGCGCGAAGTCTGCCAATTTCCGCAGGACGTGTCCGAAATTGACCGCTTCATGGCCGCTCAAGTGCTGCACCCGCTCGGAGACGAGCTTACCCGGTGCGCCGAACGGTTTTTTAACGAGCAAGCCGCCGTTGGCTGGAAAAACAAGCACGGCATCCCCCTGGCGGACTGGCGGCCCCTGGCCCGCCAATACGCCGCCACCTGGGCCCGCAACAACGCGGCCGAAGCTGGCTTAAAGCCCGCCAATGCCGCGGGAACCGCATCAAAATCAACACCTAAACCATCACGAAGAGATGAACTCTGGACAGACTGACGACCCCATTGACGCCCGGCACGCCCTCAAAGGTGCCGACATTGAAAGCCTCTTGGCATCCATGACAGCGCTTGCCACGGATGACGGAAGAAGCATTGAAGAACTGGAAGCGGAAGCGCTCGCCGCCGAGAAACAGCGGGAGGAAGAACGCAAGGCAACCTATGAACGCCTGGGCCTGGTTGACCGAGGCTTTCCTCGCCGGGCGATTGATTGCCTCGACGAAGTGACCGGAGAACCATGGAAGAAGGCCCTCCGTGATGCCTATCGCCTTGTTTTGACTCCTGGGAGTATCATTGTACTAAACGGACGCTACGGCACCGGGAAAACGGTTTTAAGCACGTTTCTTGCCCGCGTCATGTACCGGCGCAAGAAGCGCGTCCTCTATACCAAGGCCTATGATTACACGATGGCCCTGCGGGAGACGTTCAACGGCGGCGGCTCTGAATCCTCTGTCATGGCCCGCTACAAGTCGCCTTATCTGCTGGTCCTGGACGAGTATCACGAGGTAAAGGACACGGACTTTACAGGCCCGGCGCTGGAACGGCTCATTGACTACCGGCACCAGAACGGCAAGCCGACCATCATCATTGCCAACTACAGCCCCGCCGCCCTGGAGGATCGCCTCGGCCCGGCCATTGTTTCACGCATCCATCTATGCGGCACCATCATCACGTGTGATTGGCAATCGTACCGTGAGATCAACTACAACCTCCGGGAATAGCCCTGGAATCTCGTATACCCCCTGGAATCTCGTATAGGGGGCGCGTTTTTATCTTGGAAAGATCAAGATTGTTTCTTTGTAGACCGCCCCCTTGTATCAAACGCCGGGATATTTAATTTTCTCCTTGCTTTTCCGATAACTTGTATTGATTTGCCTGTTTTATTAGCGACTTCTTTATCAGTCATTGTGCCCAGCAGGGATTTAATGTATTCGTCCCCTTCTATTGTTTCTTGCAAGCTTTTTTCCTCACGTAATGCCGGAACATTCAATTTCTGTCTAATTCTTCTTACTGCCTCGTCATCAATATTAAATTTTTCGGCTATTACTCTATCATAAACTTTCCCAAGCATAGATAAGAGTTTTTTACGTTGGTCCGGTGAAAATCTTTCTAAAATGCTTTTACTGAAAGGCTTAATTTTGTTCTGTTCTCTAAATTTTTTAATTACATATACGCTGTACCCTGTTTTTTTTGCAATTTTTAAATCTGATACTCTTCCCAATAAATTAAGAATTATATCCTTGTCCGCATCCTTAATGGGAGAGTATGGAGCTGGAGCAATTTTTAATTTTCTACGGTTCCGCGCTACAACATTAAGCGATATTCCAAGCCTTTCAGCAATTTCGCTATCAGGAACTTTCCCAAGCATGGATAGCATTTCTTCGCGTTTCTCTTCGGGGAATTTAGTATCAGATAATGATGGAATGCCCATCTTTTTTCTAATAAGCGCAATTCCTGCCTTGGAATAACCGAATTTTTTAGCAATTTCATCATCCGGGGTCTTTCCAAGCATGTTAATTAACTCTTCGGGATACTCTTTTTTCTTGTGTGGTTTATTTGGGTCTCGTGGCTGACGGGGTTTACGCGGCCCCCTATATGACTTAATCCCTAATTTCTTTCTAAGGTAGGCTACTCTGGAATTTGAGTATCCAAACTTCTTGGCACACTCCGAGTCAGGAATTTTTCCGAGCACTGCAATAAGCTCTTCATCGTGTTGGATGCGGATTGCTTCAGGGCTGCAATACTTTTTGATACCTAATTTATAGCGTTCAGTCTGGACCGTGACGCGCGCTATTCCGAGTAGCTCGGCGATTTCCAGATCAGGTTTTTTGCCCAACATGGACCGCATTTCTTCACGCTGTTCGTGAGAAAGAATGCGGTGAAACCTCTTTTCTCGGTATTTTTCATGCAATAACTCCATGAGCAATTGCATGTATTCAGGCGTGGGATGTGGTTTTTTAGTATTTAGCCACTTCCAAACAGCATCTTCCGTCACCCGCATCATCTGCGCGGCCCTTTTTACAGCTTGGGTAGGATTTGGAAGATTGTTGGCAGTTTGAAGCCAGTCGATAAATTCTTGTGCGGTCATAGTGAGAAAGGAGGGGCGGCTTTGCCGCCCCTGGGGGTTATTTAGTGAGCTTCAACGCGGGAAGCGTCCTGCGTCCAGTTGAGGTTTTCTCCTTCAATTTCTTCGCCCGTCATTTGTTCAAAGACCATGAAGATTTCAACCTTGTTCCCTTCTGCATCATAGCCGGGAGCAGACCATTCTTCCATATAGCTGCCGTCTTCGTATTTGTCCGCATAGGAGCCAGGGAAAACCCTGTTGGTGTATTCCATCTGGCGCGCTGCATAGTAGGTCTTGCCTTCAAACTTGTAGCTGCCAAATTCACGTTCAAGAGCGGTCAGGTTGATTTCTTCTCCGTCTTCCGTGGTGATGATTTTGTTATCGTTCATTGTCTTGTTCTTTCTAGTTTTGTTATTTGGATTATGTCTTCGTTCGGTCCCTTACCTCCCGTCAACAAAATTAAGTTACTATAAAATTTATAGTAACGCAAGAGAAAAAATGAAAAAAGGTGAAAAAAGTTGTCATTCCGTTTTTGCTTGCGGCCTGGCGCAGAATATGAGAGAAGTAATTTGTTCTTTCTAGGAACACGTCAGCCCTCCGGGGCTGTGGATTAAAACGATCACAAGATCAGCACGAGCGGAAACGCTCATTCCCTTAAAAAGGGCGGTTCTTCGGGGCTGCCCTTTTTTATTCCTTCGGGACGGCAGGGGCGGCAAGTACCCGCCATCCGGCGCCGCTGCCATGTCCGCATTTGCGGAAGCGTTGTGCAGCACAAACCAGGAGCTTATAGACCTTTTTCCCCTTTTCTTCGCCGTACCGGTCTATCATGTAGAGTTTGAGATTCCGAGCCGTGACTTTCTCTCCATCCGGGGATTCCAGCAGCCATATCTTTGCATGGCAATTTGTCTCAAATTTCCCTGTTCTGGGGTGCTTCCTGGGGCCGGGAACTCCCCGATGCTTGCAAGCCTCCTGAAAGGCTTCTGACGTGATTTTCCGCCCCTTCTGGGCTGCATTCGCGCAAGGATAAGAGCAATGTTTCCGCCGAAAGAGTTTTTTAGCGCGGAATTCCTTTCCGCACACGGGGCAGGTGATAGTTTCCCAGGCGGCGTCATAGTGTGCCTTGAGGCAAGCGCGGGAGCAGTATACGCTTTCCCGCGCTCCGTAGCGCGGCGGAACATCCTTGCCGCATATAGGACACTTTTTCACAAAATCTGTATATGTGAGAGGGTCAGATTTGTCAATGGGCCCAGAAAGGAATGAACAAACAGAGTGCTTGATTTGCTAGCTACTTGTCCTCTAGAGTAGACCTGCAGGAAAAAGAAGCAATCACCTACCGCCAACAAGAAAATAGGACGGCCCAGCCTCTATACGGAGGCATTAGCCGACGAGATAGCCTCCCGTTTAGCCAACGGGGAAACGATGAAGTCCATTTGCTCGGACGATCACATGCCGGAGGTTTTAACTGTCTGGAGATGGAGGCACGAACGGGAAGAGTTTTGTAAACTCATTCAACGCGCGCGGGAAGCGCAGTCGGAAGCTATGCTCGACGCGTGTCAGGAACTGGCCGATGAAGCCGCAAAAGTCGCCCTTGACCCGGAATGCGGCTCCGCCTCCGTCGCCGCGAAGAAGCTCGCCATTGAAACCCGGCTGAAAGTCGCTGCCCGTTTCGCTCCCGAAAAATTTGGAGACCGGGTCCGCCAGGACGTCGCCGGCGTTCCCGGGGCGCCGCTGGAACGGAAAATCACCCTGGACCCCGAGCAGCTTGCCCAGCTCCGGGAAGACGAGAAAACCGCGCTGGAAACCATCGCTGGCAAGCTCAATCCCTAGACATCAGGCCATACCTCCCCGTCAGCTTCTTCCTTCGCCACATCCTCCGCCTGGATCCCTATCCCTGGCAGGTGGAGGCCATCAAGGCGCTATCCCTCGGCAAGATTGCCCTGGGCGGGAAAAGCGTGGCTTTGGTAGCACCTAACGGATCAGGCAAGACAAGCAACTGCATTGCGCCGGCCATCCTGTACTTTCTCACCTGTTTTCCGCGGGGCCAGGTTCCCGTCACGTCCTCTTCGTGGATGCAAGTGGAAAAGCAGCTCTTCCCGTCGCTGCGCCGCTACATGGACAATCCGTTCTTTGCGGGCTGGACGTTCAACAAGACGGAAATCCGTACCCCTGAAGGAGGTTTTGCCGTGGGATTCTCCACCGACAACGCGGGACGTGCGGAAGGATGGCATCCAAAAATCTCGCCCGACGTGGACCCGGTCTTTTACGTCCTGGACGAGGCCAAAACCATTCCGGACTCCATCTTCACCGCCGTTTCCCGCTGCACGCTCTTTCACGCGTTCATCACCTCGTCGCCTGGCGCCGATTCCGGCACCTTTTACGACTGCTTTCACAAAAATTCATCGCTCTATTACAAAATCCGCGTCAAATACGAGGATTGCCCGCATATCGAAATCAACGATCCGGGCAAGGCCGAACGACTGAAAAAAGAATACGGGGAGCAGTCCTCCTTCTATCGTTCGGCCATCCTCGGCGAATTCACGGACCTTGACGGGCAATCCGTCATTTCCCGCCGCGCCATCATGGAGCTGCTCAACAACCCGCCTCCCTTTTTGGACACCGGGGAGACCTGCGGCGGCTTTGACTTCGCCGCCGGGGGTGATGAGAATGTCTTCGCGGCCGGACAGGGCAACCGTTTTTTCATCGCCGACCACTGGGCCGACCCAGACACCGTAGGAGCGCGCGGACGTTTCCGCCGAAAGGCCGCCGAACTCGGCATCTCCGCCGACCGCATCTTTGCCGACGGCGACGGCCTGGGACTCCCCATCATTGACGACTTCCGCGCCGAGGGTTTTCCGGTGCACTCCTACCGCGGAGGATTTCCGGCGGATGACACACAAGCCTTTGTCAATCTGCGAGCCCAGGCATGGCGGGCCCTGGCCCACGCCATCGAAGATAAAGAACTCATCCTCGACATTGACGAGGACACCATTGAACAGCTGGTCGCGCCGCGGCTCCAAACCGATGCTATAGGCCGCGTCCGCATTGAGAGCAAGGAAGACATGGCAAAGCGCGGCGTTTGCTCCCCCGACAGGGCCGACGCCCTCGTGATGGCCTGGCACGCGCGCCGGAACAGCGGACTGGTGCGGACGCTGGGAGCCTGGTACGCCCGGCCCGTGTCATCAAAACGCGCTTACGGGAGATATTAGGGTTGACAACATATCAAGATATCAATATATGACGATATGTAAGCAATCGCAGGGTGGTGAAACGGTATCACGCGGGGTTCCTGTCCCCGAATCGAAGGTCCAACTCCTTCCCCTGCAACCACCTTTTCTTTAGCCTCAGGTTTAACGCCGTCAAAAATATCCTCAACGCCCCGAAGCTGGTAGCCCAACAGGAGACCAGAATCAAGGAGCTTGAAACGGACCTGGCCCGGCGAGCGTTGACGGAACAGAGCCGGAAGCCTAACCAGCCTCAATGGTTTGAATATTGGGACCCGTTACAGGGCGCCGACCTGCAAACCCTGATTGACGCCCGGAACGAAGCGCGGCGTGGAGCCTTTGCCCGCCAAATGCTCATTTGGGACGAGGTCATCTACTCGGACGGCTTGATGGGCATGCTCTATTCCCGGCTCATTGAAAGCGTCTCCATGCAGGGATGGAAGATTGACGCCGCGGACGACAGCCCGGAAGCCCAGCGTCAGCAGAACGCGCTGGAAGAATTCTATCACTCCGTCACCGGACTTCAACAGGCCTTTGGGCAGTTGGCCTCCGCTATGTTTTACGGGTACGCCCACCTCCAATACATCGAAGATTCCTGGGGCCGCCGCTTTGAATTCATCCCGCAGCGATACTGGGTGCGGCCCGGAGAGCTGAACGAATGGCAGTTTAATCCCCAGTGCTACATCGGGGTCGACACGGGCGAGAGCGTAGAGGAAGAAACGCTCGTGGTCATGGAGCACCGGAACCCCATTCTTTTTCCGGCAACCCGCGCCTCTTTTGAGCGGAATCACGCCAAAGTTACGTGGGACAACCATATGGACCGCTACGGGAGCGCCCCGGTCATCATCACGGCGCCCAAGGACGCGAGCGCCGCCGTCATGGACGCGCTGGAACGGGCCTGTGAGGAACTCAAATCGGGAGCCTCCATTGTGCTTCCTCCCGGCTGCACCGCCGAACCGTTGAAAGCCTCCAACATCAACGAAAACTATTTCCTATCCCGAATCAACATGTCTGATAAGGACCAGGTGCGGTTTGTAATGGCCGGCACTCTGACCGTCCTGAATGAATCAGGCTCCGGCACGCTGGCCGGGGGAGCGCACACGGACAGCTGGAATTCGGTCGTCTCCGCGGTCTGCTCCAAAGTCGCCGAAGCTTTTAACGCCGCCATCAGCCCGCTAGTCCTGGGAGACGGCGAACCGCTGGCCCGCCTCCACATCACCTTTGACACCGTCCAGACGCCGCTGCAGAAGGCCGAGGAAATCGCCGCGCTTGCGGACGGAGGCGTCCGCCCCGAGAAAACCGAAATCGAAGAAAAGATCGGCATGTCCATCGAGGACACGCAGGAACCCGTTCCGGTGACGGCGTCCAACAGGGAACCGGAAAAAGCGCTCATTCCGCCCGACGCCTACGAGCAGCTTCAGCAAATGATTTACGCCGGACTCATGAAAGGATTTACCGATGATCAGTACGAAACAAATCAATGACCTCTCCCAACCCGCCAACGGCTGGTTCCACGTCGAGAAGAGCGGGGATCATGACGTCGACTACGGAGAAGGACCCGCCGTGCTGCGCGTCGACGAGCAGGCGATCCAGGACATGGTGGACGACTTCAACGCCCGCACCTTTGACGGCCCGGGCATGCTCATCGACGGCGACCACCTGAGCCACGACCTTTCCCGCGATACTCGGGCCCTCGGATGGCTCAAGAGGCTGGACACCTACCGCGACCCTTCCGGCACGCTGGAACTCTACGGCTTCATCGAATGGACGCCGCGCGGCCTAAAGATGCTGCAGGACAAGGAATACACGCAATCATCCACCGAATATGGCGAAGGGATGACCTTGTCGGACGGGGTCTACCGTCCTTCGCGCCTGACCGGCTTTGCCCTGACCAACCGTCCACGCATCAAGGGAAAGCGGCCTCTGGTCAACCGACAGACTTCCCCCGCCTCCGACGAGGCCGGGGGCGAACCCAAAAGCCCCGAAGAGGGGGAAACAACCCAGAACACCAATATGGACAACGACGATAGAGAATATCCGTCCAAGGAAATGGACAAGGCCCAGCGGGCCCTGTTTGATTCCCTGCTTGACAAGCTGGATGTCGAATTTGACGGCACCGACGACATGAGCAGGGACATCCTCGGACGCCTCGATGAACTGCTCTCGCTGGAAAAGCGGGAGAAAGACCACGTGAACGCCGAAGTGGACGACGCCGTCAGCACGTACGAAAACGCGCTGGACGAGGAAGAACGCGAGGAATTCACGGAAGAACGCCGGGAAGAGCTGAAAAACTCTCTCCGGGAAAGCCCCGCCGCGCTGAACGCCTTTATCCGCGCGCTCAACCGCCAGGCGGGCCCGCAGAAACAGGAGCAGCCGGAGCAGAAGAAGCTTCCGCAAAGGACGCCTCTGAACCGCCGCGCGACTCTGAATCCCCCTGACCCATTCCGCAAGAAGGAATCCATTGACGGATTCAACAACCGCGTGAACGAACTCATCAAGGACGGCATGAAGCGCTATGACGCCTACCAGAAGGCGACCGAAGAGGGCTTCATCGTCTCCGCCCAACGTTAATTATTCAACCTGATCAAACCAATGCCATCACTCAACGTAACCCAGAAAAGCGCCATCGTCTATTTCAACGCCCCGGAAGGCGTTGACCTGTGCGGACAGGAAGGAACCGTCGTGGCGCTGACCGCGAATCCCGACATCCCTGAATTTGTCGGAACTCCGTTGTCCGCTATTCCCACGCAGGAGCAGCTGCTAGGCGTCGTCCTGCAGGGACAGCCCAACAAGGGAACCTGCGTCGCCGCGCTCGTCGGCATGTATGCCGGCCTCATCAAGGCGGCTCTATCCGACACGCCCGGAACCATCAACGCCGGAACGCCCGTCACCATCACGGCCAACGGGACATGGAAGGCCGCCGCCAGCGGCGACACCGTCTATGCCCGCGTTATTCATGCCCAGTGGGAACAGGGCCTTGTGGAAATCGGATTCGTCCCGTCCTACCAGGTTGCCGCAGCCTAACTATTAACCCTAACCAACAGAAAGACCAAGAACAAGGGCTACTCCATTTTGCTCCGCCGTTCAGTTCACCGATGTCCTGACCTCCTATTCCGCGGGGTCCGGGAACACCGAAGAGAACTCCATCATCAGCCGCATCGCTCCGATCGTCCCGGTCTATGACCTGAATTTCCAGTACAAGGTCTGGGACACGGAATCGGCCTTCACCGTCCAGCCCATCCAGGTGGGACCGGGCGAACCTCCCCGCCAGACCGTCCTGCGCGGCAGAAACGAAACCGACACCCTTCAGGGCTACGGCTTGACGCTGCCCATCCCTGACGCCTTGCTGGGCGTCAACCGGGAAAAGGCGCAGGCCATCACCCTGGCGGAATACAAACTCATCGAATCCCAGTTTGTGACGTCGTACGAATACGAACGCGCCAAGCTTCTGATGAGCCAGCTTCCGGCCGCTTCCGGGATGGGCGACTGGGCCAACCCGCAGAAAAACCCGTTGGATCAGCTGGACAAGGCAATCCTGTCCATCAACGCCGCAACCGGACACTTCCCGACCACGATTGTCTTCGGCGTCAACGCATGGCAGCTACTTAGGTCCAATCCGCTGGCGCGTCAGGTGGTTTCCTTCAACAGCGTCGGCCTGTTCAATGAAGACCTGCTTCGCATGGCTCTGATCCGGCCCATCCGGGATATTTACATCGCCTCCATGCCGTACCGCGACGCTTCCGGCGACGCGAAAACCATCATGGAAAACGAAGTCTACGTCCTGTACAAGGAAGACTCCCCGACGCAGTTCGACGCCTCCGCCGTCAAAACCTTCGGGCTTTCCGGCAAGCTTCGCCGCGAAGTCATCACTGAATACAAGCCGACGCCCGCTTTGACGCTGGTAACCAACCGCGTCTACTCGCTGACCAAGCTGACCAACCCGTCCGCCATCGTCCGCATCGACGCGACGGCCACGGCTTAACCCACCCAACCCGCCTCCATCATGTCCGCCTTTCCCGCCTGGTCCACCATCACTACGGATGAAGCCGACCGACTCCTCGGCCTCAACACTGCGGAGCGCGACGCCCTGGTGAAAGCCGGGGAGCTGCGCAGCCTGGACTACCGGGACGTCATGATGGAGGCGGTCAACGATGTCTGCATGGCCATCCGCGGGGCGCTGGCCAACAACCTCGCCCTGCGGCAATCGCTCCAGAATAGCGGCATGTACGACATCCCGCAGAGCATGCGCTCCCTGGCGTGGCCGCTGATCATCCGGCAGCTTTACCTGCGCTACCAGATCAACCTGACCGAAACGCGCCAGAAAGCCGCTGAATCGGCCGATGAGATGCTGGCCCGCTATGCACGAGGCGAAATGCTGCCGGAAAGCGTAGACGGCGCCGCCCCGGCGGACCCCGCCTACATGATGCCGCGCTTCACTCAGCGCCCCTGGTTCAACCCCATGAGAAGCACCTACCGATGATGACCGCCGCCCAGATGGAGATGATCGCCAACGACTACGCCGAACGCGCCTTTTTCGTGTCCGGCGTGGAGCCCGGCGTTATCCTGTCCGACTTTGAGGAAAAGGCGGGGAAGGTCGCCTCCGGCGCCCTGAGCTATGAAGAGGCGCAGCAGTCCATCCGCGAAACCCTGCGCCAGCAGGGCTACCGACCGCCGGCAACGGGGCAGGGCGGCATTCAGGATTTGTCATCCTGGCTCCGCATCCAGGTCGTCATGGAAACCAATGCGGCCATGGCGCACGGCTACCGGAACTGGTACAACTGGACACAGGACGACAGTACGGCCGCCTTCAAATTTTACCGCTCCCAGGGCCGGGAAGATCCCCGCTACTGGGCCGAACGCTGGAACCGGGCCAGAGCCGGATTGGAAGAAGAAGCCACGGAGGCAGTTTCTTCTGGTTTCATCCGCGGCGAAACCGTCGGCTACGCCCTGGCGGCCTCCGACATCTGGATTCGCCTCTCGCGCTTCGGAACGCCTTATCCTCCCTTCGATTACCTTTCCGGCATGAACATTGCCCCCGTGGGAGCCGAAGAAGCCCGCGCGGCCGGACTGGAGGTTTCCCGCGTCCGTCTCGCTCCCGCCAGCTTCAACGCCACTCTGGAAAGCAATACTATAAGTATCACGAACGCCAATAAAAAGAAGATCCGCCGCATCCTGAAAGACGCCGTGCGTGTTAAAACCGAGAACGACCGCAATACCACCTTTACCTACACCGACCCGAACGGGACGCGCCCTTACACGGACGCGGAACTGGCGGAAGTCCTGTCCGGGGATTTCCCAGAAGAGATCCCCTTGCGCCAGGCCCAGGCGTTCCGTCTGGCGGCAGCCGGGGGAGCCGTGGCCGGAACGCTGGCATCACTTTACCTCGACCGCCTGCTGGACCGTCTGGCTTCCGAGCCGGAAGGTGATTGGTACGCCCGGCCCGCAGACGTGGCCGCCGCGTCCTCCCGCCAGTATATCCCCGTTTCCCCAAAGGAAGAGGGGGAATTCACCTATCCCATTACCTCCGGGCACGTCAGGAAAGTGGAAGACGTCGCCGGAGCCCTCAATGTGGAACTGTCAACCCCTTACGTTTTACCCGTCAAATGGCTGTAACCGTCCACATCGACCAATCCGCGATTAACCGCGCGTTTGCCGACATGGCGCCGTCCGCCGCCCTGCACAAGACCGCCATCCGCAAGGCGGGCGTTGCCCTCAGTCTGATGATTCAGCAAACCTTGCGCCAGCAGGGCAAGGACTACTACGACGCCGCGGCGGACGCCACCAGCATGGAAGAAACCGCCGAAGGCGTCAGCGTCTCCATTGCCTGGCGCGGCATCGGCCTGCACTGGATAGGCACGCAGGGCTACCTGGGCGGCCCGCTGCGGCCCACCGGACGCACTTCGGAAGTCACCGGCAAGCCGATTCAGAACCTCGCCATCCCCACCATCAACGCGCCACGAGGGCATGGAGGGACCCGAAGCATTTACAGCGCAGGCTTCCGCAAAGAGGACTTGCAATTCATCCCCTCCAAAAATGGAGGACGGAATGGAAATGTAACCGGTGTCCTGATTCTCAAGACAGCCCAGTCCTCCACCGGGAAGAAAGCGGCCCGCAAGCTTTTCAGCAAAGGAACGAAAACAGGAGACGTCCTCTATATCCTGTGCCGGGAAGTAACGATTGCTCCTACTCCTGGCATCCTGCCGACGATGGACCAAATGGCGCAGCGCGCCGCGGAAACATACCTCACCCAAATCGGAAACGAATCATGATCCCCTCCATTGACCAGACCATGAGCTGCCGCATCATTGAGCGGCTCAAAAGCAGCAAGGAATTGAGCTGCCACATCTTTGACGCGCCCTTTGATCCGGAGTATGCCGCCAATGACATCATCATGTCTGCAATGGGGAATAACGGCGTGGTGCTGGTGTGTCCCGGGGATGCGGATGAATACCAGGACGGACACGGGCAGACGGCGGAACCTACCATGTGGAGGCAGTATTTCATTATTGTAGCCATCTATCACAACGCTGCCCTGTTCCCGGAGGAATGCCTGACGCCGGCCTACTATTTGCGCGCCGTGGGCGACGTGATTGAGCATGCCCTGTGGAACTGGAATCCACTTCCGTTTCCCGCGCCCGCCATGATGAAGCCCAAGATCAAGGGGCGCTTTGCCTCTTCCGGGATTATCGACGGAGAGAAGAGGCAAATGAACGTCTTGACCGTGGACTACCGCGTCCCGATCAATATCAACATACGAACCAAAACGGAATTCCATGAGCAGAACGCCAAAAAATAAACAGCAAAAAGACCAGGGGGATCACCAGGACAAGGTGACCGTCCGCGTCGTCAGCACGAAAACAGAACTGGATGGAGGGCTGGTCATCAGCCTCTTCATGAAAACCGATACCCTGGAACTTCCCTCGCCCGTCGCGGAAGCTCTGAAAACCCTCAACCTGGTTGAACTCAAATGAGCAAAGCAAATACCTCCAACACAGAACCGGACAAGAAGACGGAGCAGGCCGCCGTCATCGACACCAACGTCATTATCCTGAAAAAAACCAGGGTAGGAAACTCCATATTCTTGCCAAAAGCCAGAATATCTGTTACGAAGGCTTTAGCTGAAAAGCTGGAGGCCGACGGCAAGGCAACCATCGTTTATTAAACCCATTCAAGCATCAGGCCTAATACTTACGACCCTACTTACAGCAATCGCAATGTGACTCCGCAGATTACGGGCGTCCTGGCGATTTTTCTCCCTGACGGCATCAAGGTGACCGAGGAAGGCGGCGCCTCCTACGTTACCGGACCTTATCAGTTCCCGGAGCCTCCTACTGCGCCTCCCGTCGATCCGACGGCAGGCCCCGCATTCCCCTGGGTGAGCTTTGGCTTGCTGGGTGCGTTCCAATCCGTAGCTACGCAGGTGGAAGGAGAAGTCACCCGCTTCTATGGCGGTCCTCTTGGTTACCGCGTCCAGCGCAAGAATACCACCACTGGGAAGCGCATGACTTTCACGACGCCGGACATGTCCCCGGAATACTTCCAGCTCTCTTTTGCGCTGGGCGGGGCCCCGGCAAACGGAAAGGAAGCCGTTGCTATCGGGCATGGCGGCGACAACAAAATCGAAGGTTACCTGCAGCTGTGGTATCAGAACGATATTGGCGAGATATTTCTTACCTACATCGGGCATGGCGCCTTGCGTCTCTTGCAGGACCCGGAACACACAACCGCGGTGGCGTCCGCGCAGTTTGAATTTGAGATGGATTACAAGGGTCAGTACCAGGCCACGCCGTCCAATATTCAGGATGTGACGACGACGCCCGCTTCCTGACATACCAACCCAAGGGGCGCAAAAGCGCCCCGCAACCCTTTTTCTTCCGCTTCAGGCAACAGGCAGGCAAATATGATATACGGACCGTCACGGGACTCAACCAGTCACTGGTCGTGCGCGTGGTGGATTTCCAGGGAGATCCCGTCGATATGGGCGGCGTCACCCTGCGCGGAGCCGTTCGCCTCAAGACGGGTATTGCCGAGTTCGGCTTTTCCCGTGACGACGAGGGCAACGGCGTGATTTCGTGGGCCTCGGTACCCGCGGGCATGTGGTCCTACGATGTCTTCATGGATGACGGCAACGAGGAAAGCCCGCTTCTCTATGGATGCTTTGTTTCCTCAGGCCGGGTGACGCCGGACTTGCCGGACGAGCAGCAGGCGGTAGCGGGCGCGGTCGTCGTGCAGCTGCCGGAAGGAAGCGGATGCGTGCAGGTGGTGCTTGATAATGCGTCAAGCGCCGCCTGGTACGCGGAGCAGGCCAAGAAGTACGCCGAGAATTTCAATCTTTCGGTGGACCGGGTCACTACCGGCGAGCCTGGCACTCCTGCCGCAGCGGAAGCCGTGAAAGGCTCGGAAGCGGGCTCTTATCTGTTGTCGTTTACCATCCCCAAAGGAGACGCCGGTCCCGAAGGCCCACCAGGCCCGCAGGGGGAACCGGGCGAAACCGGCCCCGAAGGCCCTCAGGGTCCCAGGGGCGACGCAGGACCTCAAGGTCCTCAGGGAGCGACCGGAGAACAGGGACCAAGAGGCGACATTGGAGAAACCGGACCGCAGGGTCCTGCCGGCCCGCAAGGCCCCGAGGGGCCGGAGGGTCCCCAAGGACCCCGTGGCGAGAAAGGAGATACCGGGGATGTTAATCCGGACGGGTCTTATAACTGGACGCAGCCGCAGACCTACGACGCCACGATCACCGCAATCGAAGGAGTCCGTGTGCCGCTGCCCGCCACAGGGCAGAATGCCATTTCCTATGAGGGAATGATAACCATGACGGCTGCCGGCCAATGGAGCCGCACCAACTATTTTCTGGAATCCGTCATTCCGTCATGGGTGACCGCCTTGGTGGAAGCCCAGTCGTTGAACACAAGCTACGCAATTGCTACCGCTAACGCCTCCCTGAAGAAGGGAGTATTTAATAACGACTTGTGCGATATGGTATTAACCATGACGGCGGCCGGGGGTGTTTCTGTTATCGGCAAATCCACGGGATCATGGAAATTTGCCAATTACATGGGCAACAATAGAAATAACGAATATGCTGCCGCTTGCGCCTGGCGGATACTTGGCTCCGACAAGGTGTCGGTTCTCTTGGGCAGCACTGCCCAGGGGTACGCTACGACTGTCGATCCGCTGGCGTCCTGCTATTCACATCCTGTGCACTGGGTGGATTATGCCTGGGATAATGCAAATTACAGGTATCCGCAAAACAATACAGTCAATGGAGCGAGAGGGGGCGACAATGTGCCGGCGTATCAGATCACTACCTACCCTATGGGGTATCTGGGGAGCAATAAGTCGGCCTTGATAAGGGGGACGTTTTACGGACCCCTCAAGGTAGATTCCCATTATGTTTGGGCATTGGCTCCGGCTTTTACCTACGTCTCCGCGGCCATGACGCCACCCAACCCCGATGACCAGGAGATTTACAATCGCTGGGCTTTGTTTGTGGACAAGCAATATGTAATGGATATGGCTTCCTCCTTTTGGGGCGCCGGCAACACAGCATGCCTTACAACCAAATTCAAGGCGCACGAAGTCAGCGGGACTTATCAGGCGGGCCTCCGGATGGGAGGAATGAGGATAGACAATGCACCCTCACTGGGCATAACCAACTCCTGGGTCCTCATGAAGGACACGGTAATGGAGGGCGTGACACCTAAACCAGTTCCAGAAGTAACGGCTTCTGCTCAGGAAGTTCCGGCCTCTGGCGGCGAGGTGACATTGACGGCGTCTTCCACCCTCTCCGAGGCTATCTATGTGCTGAACGATACCATGTGCGGACATGACCCCGCCGCTGTGTGGTGCACGCAATCCTCTGAAGAAATAGGGTCCGGCGGCGGCCAGGTTGTCCTGACGCTGGCGGCAAACACGACTGGACAACCGCGGCAGGTGTGGGCGTTTGTCGGCCACCATTACGCCGAGGCCGCCGTTGTAGAAATCAACCAATTAGCGCAATAACACCATGCAAGAGATACATTTACAGTTCCCTAAGCCCGGACAGTGGAACGAATTTGTTATGACCGCCAGATTTCCAGACAATAACGGCTTTGTACTCTCCCTCTGCTATACACAAGCGGATATACCCGCCGACCAAGCCCCGGCCTTGAAAGCAGCGGTGGCCGCGATCGCCGGCATGGACGAGGACTGGCAAGCGGTGCAGGTTTGGGTGCGGTGCAACTGGGTATTCCAGGCGCCGACTGGAGATGCAGACAATTACCAGTCCACAGAGGCGGTGATCCTTACGGTTGAGGCCGTCAATGCGGATGGTGGGCGCCGGACATTCACGTCTGCGGACTACCCGGAATTCATCATCACGGACCCCGCCGCCGTGGCATTTTTCAAATACTTCACCAATAACAACATAATCATATGACTACTAATAATCAATGCAATCATGCCGAGGCGATAGCCAAGGAAATGTACAACATGTACCAATCCGCCATATCCCACGCCCCGAAAGAAACGGGCTGGGAAGATGAACCGGCCTATGTCAGGCAAGCGTGGTATCACGTCGCAGACCAGGCCCTCACCATCATCGGCAAGCACGCCGTTGAGGACATCAAAGACTATCTCGGCATCAAGGCTTCCGGGGCTTCCACCTGGTGGAAAAAAGCTCTCCTGGCTTTGGCTTCCGCCGCTGTGGGGATGCTCGGCTTATCTCTCTTCCAGGGCTGCGGGCACTCCGTAGACGTGACGCCAGGACGCACCGAGGTCTGCAAGGACGGTTCCTGCCTCGTCATTGAGCAGGGGCATATCTCCTATTCCCAGGCCCAGCCCAAGACGGAAGTTGAGCCCGTGGTGCAGGTAATCCCCAGCAAAAAATAACCATGTGCAAACTCTCCGAAGTACCGGCGCGTTTCCTGGATTTTGCCAAGGCTTCACCCATGCTTGCCTGCGTCATGCTGTCGTTGGTCATTTGCGGCGGGGCGTGCTGGTACATCGGAGATGTCATGGGACATCACAACGACCGACTTTGCGATCTGATGACGATGCAGACGCAGGCCCAGGTAGAGACGGCAAAGGCTATTCAGCTTCTTGCCGTCAGAATAGAGAATATCGAGCGGAAGCTTGAAAAATAGTCAACTGTAAAGTTTTTCTTACAAGTTCATACATATTAATAACCAATCAATTAAAGGAGAATACCCAGGAAAATAGCCATTGATATAGGCCATGCCAACAACACCGGAGCCCGTGGAAACAGGTTTGAAGAACACGCCGTAGCAGCGACGATTACGGAACGCCTCGCGCCTATGCTCAGAAAGCTGGGCGCCCAGGTGGACGTAATTGACTTTCCGGCCCAGAGCAACACGGACGACCTGAACGCCACCATCAAGGCCGCCAACGAAGGCGGCTACGACTTCGGGATTTCCCTGCATTGTGACTCATCGGATAATGTGCAAGCTCACGGCGCCCATGTGTGCTTCTATCCCGGGAGCGTTAAGGGAAGCCGGCTTGCCATGTGCATCGCGGAACCTCTTGCCCGGCTGCTCCCAGGACGGGACTGCACGGTGTTGGCCCGTCCGGGGCTGGCCGTCCTGAAAAGGACGCGCTGCCCGTGGGTGCTGTGCGAATGCGGCTTTATCACCAATCCTGAAAATGCCGCCCTTATGAAGGACCATCCCGAAGCCATTGCGGAAGCCATTGCGGAAGGAGTGAAGGCCTATTCCAAGCTGTAGACGATCATGATCTACGAGGCCCCATACTCCGCATGGTACGTTTCCGGAGCCGGAAACACGCTCCAACTCCTCAACCTCTGGGATGCCACGCCGGAGCCTCCCCGGTTCGGCGGAGACATAGAAGTCTTTGAAACGTCCCTGGTGGACGGCACGAGGGCTTTTGCGGAAGGATTGGGGTCTGCCGTAGAACACCGCACCTTTGCCTTTTACCGCTGGTTTAAGGACTACGAAGAAATGGCCAGGTATCAGGAAAACCTGGCTGTCTGGATGGCAACCAACCAGAACGGCACTCTGTACATGCAGTTTGCCGACCAGCCTCAATGGAGATTCACGTCCGTCCTTGCCGGCTACCAATTTGAAACGGAGAACTTCATTCCTCCTCCGTCGCCGGAAGACGGTTATTTGTGCCTGCTGGTATCCATCAACATGACGCTCACGGACCGGGTTCCCGACAATTCAGCCTGGGTGTTCTCCGTGACTCCTTCCTCGGTTTCCGTCCCGGCTGCCGGCGGACAATATGCGTTCTCCGTCGTCTCCTACTTCAACCCGGGCGAAATCGGGCAGGGCTGGAAAGCCTTTGAGAACGACGGCATCTCCATCTCCAACATCATCAACGGCAACAATGGCTCCTTCCGGGTTACAGTGCCTCCCAACGAAACTACGGAAGAAAAAAGCATTTATCTGACAGTTTCCCAGGACGGAACCGGAATCGCTCCTCTCATTGAGATCACCCAGGCGGCAGCCACGCCCCAGGAGAAAACGGTGGGCTCTCCCGTCTTCCTGGAAGGGGATCCTGCCAAGATTGCCGCCTTGGGAACATTTAACTGGCGGCAATACCGGATGAAGTGGGGAGAACAGGTAGACGGTGATCCGCCGCCGGCAGCCTCCATCAAATCCGTCACCGTGGCCCGCGGGAGCGCCAACAACATCAGCGCTGCCCTTTCGCTGTACGTCCTCAATGAGGATGGGTCCACCACAACGCTGCTGGCTACCAGCAACGCCGCGGTTAATGACGCCGCCAGCCAGCAGGCGACATTCACCTTCCCGGCGCCGCCCAAGGTGGAAGCCGGGATGCAGCTCATCTTCCAGCCCGGCGCCGTCGTATACACCAAAATTGAGAATATCACGGCCTACGATTGGGGCGGCATTGCCTATCGGCCTTATCCGGCCGCAATCACCACGCCTGCCGTGATGCCGGCCATGTCGCTGGACATCGAATACATCGGATAACAACACCTTTTCAACATACCACCAATCATGACTGACCAATCCACTCAACCTGAAAACGGCATGGAACGGCTTTTCGGAGAATTTGCCGAAGCCTGCCTCAAGAACCCCTCCCTGGACCAGGCGACGCGAGCCTTGCGGGAAAGCGTCTTTGCCGCTGCCGGACAAGCCGGCGTCAACCCCTCCGAAGCCTTCGGCATCATCTTCCGGGATATGATGATGCTTGAATACTTCCAAAAACGCGTGGACGACGCCCGCGCCAGCCTCGCGGACGGGAAACTTCCTGCTTTCGCCCTCGAAGAAGCCAACACTCAACGATAACCCCCCACCAATATCACCATGGCTACCAAGAAAGAAATCGAAATCAACCTCAAGTCCACGCTGGATGGAAAAGGCGTAGAAGAAGCAAAGCAGAAGATTGACTCCCTGAATAAATCCACAGACCAGCTCGACAAAGGCAGTCAAAAGGCGACCAAGAGCATCAAGAACATGGGGCAGGGCGCCTTACAGGCGGCCTACTTCTTCGATGACCTGCAATACGGCATCAAGGGCATCCTGAACAACATTCCCGGGCTGGTGATAGGCTTCGGAGGCGGCGCAGGTCTGGCCGGCGCGATGTCGCTTGCCGTTCTCGCCGGGGCGAAGCTTTACGAATGGATAGGGAAAACGGAAGACAAGTCGGCGGATCTCGCCAAAAAAATGAAGGAGCATAGCAAAGAGATTGCCGAAGCTTCTCGTCAGGCTATCCGGGCAAGTTATCAGGCTTTGCAGGAATTCAACCAGCAAGAACGTACCAAGACCGTTAATGAAGAGTATCAAAACTATGTAAAGGGAATTACCCGGGAATTTGAATATCAGACGGAAGAGCTTGAAAAACAAATTCGCTTGAGACGGGAGGAAGCGGCCCGCCAGAAAGGCGTTGATACACGCCAGGCGGAACTTGACCGCGTCAACTTGGAAGTGGGCTATCAGGAAGGAAGAATCACCAAGAGGCAGCGAGATTACGGCTTGATGATGGTTGATCAGAATCTGGACCAAAAAATCAGACAGCGTGATTTAGGCGTGGAGCAGGCTAATTATATGGATATAGGGAAACAGCTTGCGGAGGCAGTCAAGGCCCGAGATGCTGCGGAAGCTCATGCTTTTGATATGCAGTTCAAGCAAGGGAACCTTCCTTCTCTTCAAAATATTCTTGGACTTTTGCAGCAGCAAGAACGCGTTCAACGGAGGATAGATAAGATTACGGCGGAAAACGATGATCTAAATAATCAAATATATAAAACTTCATCTCTAGCAAGGGTTCCTAACTCCGAAGGCAGAAGATATAGAGAAAAGCTTGAAGAACTTCAAGCAAAGCAAGAACGTCTTTTAGCTACTCGTTCAGCAGCACAAGAAGAAGGGAATGCTGTCCAATCTAGATTGGAAGAATATCAGGATTCGTTAAGAGCCGGCGGCGTAAATCTTGAATTCGACTATAGACAAGGAACTGACATAAGCAGTCGCTTCAAACAAGCATCAGTTGCAGTAGAAGAGTTTAAGAAGAATACGGACGCCGCGAAAAAACAGTTTGATGATTTAACGGAGAAAGCCGGTTCTTTGGGGGATGCAATGGTTTCGACCGAAGCATCTATCAAAAACATGGAACAAATCGACGCTATTCAAAACCAAATAGACGCCGGCAAGGTTAAATCATTTAACATGCAAAGAGACAGGGAAGAAGCAGAGGAAGCCCGAAGAAATGAAGAAAAAATAAAGAAGGCTCGTGAACGGGCCGAAAGGGAGGCTCAAAAGCAGACCGCCGAGAGGCAGCAGGCGATGATCCGCGGCATTACCCTTGAAGGCGTACCCGAGCATCCTACCGCCCAGCAACGCGCCCGTATTGCAGCTGCCCGCGAAGCTTTGAATGCAGGGAAGAAACGCCTTGCGGAAAGCATTTCGGACAAAGATACGGAAATCGACCCCAGCGAGCTTCAAGGCGTGTTTGATGTTATGGAAAACGTATTGAGAGAAAATGGACAATACGCAAAAAAATTGATGGATTATTTACAAACCATAGCAACAGCACAGGCGAGCAAGGTAAATGCCGTGCAGGCAGATACGAAAAAATATGTAGATGCTAAATTCGAGGAAATCTTGAAGATAGTGCAGAAGGGCAACGGAAGATTGCAAACAGGGATAAACCGGCTTGCCGGAGGCTTTTAACAGCTTTTAGGCTTGCACTAACGCCGGTTTATAGCATCATATCACTATGGCTAATTATTACGTCGCTTCCAACTCAAACAATGCTGAGGGCCCCTACTCTTTTGAAGAACTTGCAGAACGTTTTGATGCGGGCGAAATCAACAAAGAAACTCTTGTTTGCCCTGAAGGCGGGCAAGAGTGGTTTTCTTTTGGAAGTGTGTATAAGCATTATAGAGAAGAAATGCTATTAGATAAAAAACAAGAACTGAATAAGCAACTGGAAACGCAAAAAAGCGATGCAGAACTTTTTCTAGAACTTTTCCGAACAGTTGAAGGTATATTTCGTTTTGTAGGCATAATTGCCCTCATTGCTGGATTTATATTGTTTTGTAACAATGTAGAAGAAAAGCAAACCGAAATAGGCTTTATTTACTTGGTTTCCGGGGCCTTCTCCTGCCTTGGCTGTTTCTGGTGTGCAAAGGTTCTGACGTTGCTCCAAAAGATCGCCGATAAGAAATAAACCACTAACCATTTTACAAGCAGCAGGAACCATAACATTACCATAGATGACTTGCTGGCTCTCAAGCCATCAAGCCTTACGCACGATCAACAGAGCTTCTCCACGTCCACCATTACGGTAGTTTACCCCGTCAGGACGCTTGGGGAAGCTTTGCCGTACAAGCAATTCGATACCGTCACCATCTCCCAAAACGGACAAGTCATCCTAGTGGGGCTGGTGTCCAATATTGAAAAAGTATACAGCGGCAGCCAGCGGTCCTGGAGGATTGTTTTTTCCGACCCCTGGTATTACCTCGCTAATTGCTATGCCTTGGAAAATGGATGGCAGCCGACGTTCGGTCTTTTCCCCCGCAAAGGCGTAGAGGGTATTATTCCCAAGGTCAACCTGAGCGGCGCTTTGTCCAGCGTGCTTGACATGGCAAAGCACCACCCAGCCAGCTATGAGCTACGCATCAGAGACGACAAGCAGCTGATACCGTGGAATGCATCCTGCGACACTCTTCAAAGTCTGCTGCAGTCCATCCGGCGCTGGTCTCCGCGTATGGTCAGTTATTATGACTACACCGGAGAACGGCCCAAGCTCATCATCACGGACTACGACGCCCTTGAACCTATTTCCCTGCCGCTGCAACCCTCCGCCACAGTCAAAAGCATAGACGTATCACTGTCTCCGCGAGGCGACCTTGTACCACCCTGTGTTGCGATTGTGGCAGAATCTACCGGCAGTTCAGGCTATCGCGTCTCCTACCTTTCCAAGTACCCGGCGGACGGCGACCCTACGCTGCCGCATTCGATCGTCTATCGCGTCTCCTCTGACTTTTATTTCTCCAATTACAATGAGTCAGGCGGTTCCGCTTCCGAACCCCAGCCTGTAAAGACTTCCAGGTCCGGCAGCTTGGCTTATCAGAAGATGATTGTCAAAGGGCGCCGCATTGACGCTGCGGACATGATCAACAGCTTTTGGGCACACCATTTCCCGTGGATGAAAGACATCCCGGCAGGGCAGCTTGTGACCTATTCCGACCGGGTCGTCACTCCCAAGGCATGGGAAGGCACGGAAGAGGAAAAACCCAAGGGGTACGACACTACGGCAACTGCATATGAACTTACTGACGGGCAGATTCACACAAAATCCCTGCGCCCTAAATGGTGCAATACCACCATCAAGCAGCGCCTAGCCATTCCGGAAAATGCCCCGGCCAAGTGGAGAGAAAAATTTAAGAACATCGGAGTAATTGGAGGAGGAGACACGCCTTGTTTCTGGCAGGAATTTTCCGTGGACCTGGTGACACTCGACCGCCCCAATGCTACCTATCCGATTGACGGCATTTATAACGGTGAGCAGCCGTCAAACGATGAAGACGGACCCTCTGAGACGCCCAATGACGGAATACCTTATGCCGACATAGCAAGAACGGTGTGGGAATCCATGCAGGAACTTCCTTACGACGGCACGATTTCCTTTGTCGCGCTGGGAGAAGCGCAGACGCGCCAATACATGGGCCGCCGCGTCTCGCTGCTGGGAGGAAACCCAGAGTGGCAGAACATCAACACCATGATTCAGACGGTGAGCCGCGACCTGCAGACCAACGTGATTTCCCTGTCCTACGGCGCCCCGGAACAACTAGGGATTGAAGAATGGGTAGAATTGAAGCGCGTGAATGCCACGTCACGCAGATCCTCCACGCTGGAAAACATGCAGGGGGCGCCGGAATCGACGGAATACGGCTTTGACCCCAAGCCAGAATCTCCGACCATTGGACAGCAGATTACGACTGCCACCGGGTCTGAAGCTCCTGCGCCGGAATACGGCTTCCAGGTTCGCTTGACCAAAGACACAGAGGGCAACATCACCGATGCTCGCATCAAACCCGGCGCTCTCTACCTCAACGGCTCTCTCTTGGGATTCTACCCGGCCGGAGACGGCGGCTCCGGCTCCTCCTGGGTGAAACTCCCGATGATCAGCGGTGAGGTCTGGATAAATGTCCACTTCGACCAGGACGCCAAGTTAACCAGCGTGGAAATGTCAGGCATACCGGGAACGGTGTACCCGATCATGCTCGCCCAGGAAAAGCCCGACGTCAATTTTGACTATGCTTTCCAGGTTGCTGACATCAACGAAGACCAGGTCACACAATACGCCCTGGGCATGATCCAGATTCCGGTCTTCGGAGGAACCTTCTACCCCTACGGACCAGCTTAACCAGACAATACGATGATCAGAATCTATCTATTCACCTATGCCGGAGACGCGGATGAGGCGCAAGCCTGCGTCCGGTGCGCCTTGGCAGCCCTCCCTGAAGCCGTCATTACCGTGGCGGACGATGAGGCCGACCCCGTACCGGAACGCACCAGAAAGGCGCTTCTGGCAGCCGGAGCGCGGTATCGTCAAACCAGCTTCCCGCGCTACGGCAACCTGCGCGGTCCGGAATGCGTCCGGGGCATTATCTCCATGCTGGCCGGCGAAGCGGCGGACGATGACGTCATCGTCAAAATCGACTCGGACACGCTCCTGTTGTCGGGCGGATGGGTGCGTGACATGCAGAGCAACGGGCTGGCGTTGCACGCCTCCGGCTACCAGGACCCCGACCACCCGTCCGAACGCTCCGCCTATGGGACGTGTTACGCGATCAGCGGACGGGCGGCCAGACTGGCGGCTGAGGAACTGATGCAGGCTGACATCCCCGAGCTCGCTCCCGAAGACCTGACGATCTGCCGGACCATCCAGGGGCTCTTTCCCCAGGAGAAGATCCGACTTGATGAGCCGTGGACGCCCTTCTACCGTGAAGGGAAGTGGACGGCATGGAACTGGTTCAGCATCGCCGTAACGCCGAAAAAATACGCCGAATTCTGGATGGTCACCTTCGGCAACCCGCGCCCCACGAACATTCCCAAATCCGAACGAGCCCGCGCCATGGACGCCTTGTTCCGCTACCGGTTCCACGGGGAAGGGAAGGAAGGCTAACGGGCCAGTCCGACGGCAATCTTGCTCATGGCCTCCTGGACGTCCGACGAATCCGGGCGGAAATACACCCGCTCAATCTCTTCGGAGTCGTGGCCGACAATGAAGCGGCACAAATCCGGGGACACCCCGGCCAGGCGCAGGACGGTCACGGCGGTCGCCCGGAGGCTGTGGAAGCTCTTTTCCGAAAGCCGGTGCCGGTCGCCTCTCACCTCCCCGGGCATCTCTCGGATAATCCCGTACGTTTTCAACAATGTCGTGAACTCTGTGGAAAGCTTGTCGGAACGTCCGCCGGCATGGGCATGGCGAAGCGCGGCCAGGGGAAACACATAATCGTTCACCCGGTTGAGCAGACGCCTTTCCAGAACCTCTTTCAAGGGCTGGATGATCGGCTTGTTCATGCGGCGACGGCTCTTCTGCGTAGTCATGAACAGGAAGGAGTTCTTCAGGTCAATCTGCTCCCATTTCAGCGTCGCCAGGTCTCCGAGGCGCTGGCCTCCGGTATAGAGGCACACCCGCACCAGATCCGGCCATTCATCCGGGAACCGTTCAATGATGGTATTCACTTCCTCCATGGTGAAGGCGCCGCGCAGCTGCTTTTCCGCCTGATGGTCCGCCCGGGAAGGCATGACGCCCCGGAACGGATTCCGGGAAAGGATCTCCCGGTCCACTGCGACATTGAACGCGGTGGACAGCGTGGACACATAGCGGATGACGGTTCCGGCGGAAACGCGCTCCAATTCCGTTTCTACAAAATCCTTCGCCATCCCTTTATTCAGGGCGGCCAGCGGCATATTCCGCCGGTCCCCCAGGAACGCCAGAAGCCTGCGGACGGCCATGCCGTCCCGCTCATAGGCCCGCTTCTTGTTTTTCCTCCCGTCCAGCCAGTCAAAGAGGAACCGGGTTACCGTCATGCCGTTCATGGTGGCTTTCAGCACGCCGGCCTGGTCTCCGGCAATGGCCTTCACCTTGTCCAGGTCGAAAACCCCGTACCGGGCTTCCTTCTCCATCTCCTGGGCCACCAGCCGCGCCCGTGCTTCATTCTGGGACATGACCGATTTTTTATTGGCTCCCGGAAGAAGCGCCTTGGGAACCACGTCGATGCCGGTGGTTTTCCGAAGCTCTTTGCCGTCCAGGGAGCGGAAGACGGCCACCCATTTGTTGTTGCGTTTGATGATGCCTGCCATAGTGCTGTACAGTCCATAGACAATGTACAGTCGTATGTACAGGGCTCATTTGTCCGTCAGTGTCCATCTATGTCACACCAAGTGCCCGGAAACGCCCTAAAATCAAGCAATATGTCTTCCTGTGTCTTTCGAAGATTGGCATCGCGTACGGGACTCGAACCCGTGTTGCCCGCGTGAAAGGCGGGAGTCCTAGACCGCTAGACGAACGCGACTTTTAGGTTTGCAGGGACTGCGCGGCGAAGTAAATACTACCGGAGGCCGAAAGGCAAGAATTATTTGAATCTGAGTTTAAAAAAATCGTTATCTGCCTTCCGGAATGTGGGAATCGTCATAATCGTCCAGCCTGTGCTGCCAGAGGTAGTACCGCGTTTGCTGGACAAGCACGCCGGAAAGGGCCAGCAGTGAAATGAGGTTGGGAAGGGCCATCAGGCCGTTGGCGCAATCCGCAAACACCCATACCAGGTCTATCTTGGAAACGCAGCCGGTAAAGACCGCCGCCACCCAGATGACGCGGTAAGGCGTGATCAGCCGGATGCCCCCCAGGTACTCCAGGGCTTTTTCCCCAAAGTAGGACCAGCCCAGGATGGTGGAGACTACAAAAGTGACCAAACTGACCGTCAGGAGGGGGGAGCCCACATAAGGAATTTTACTGAATGCCAGCGTAGTGAGCCGGGGGCCGTCACTGGACGAAATATCCGGGTGGGCGAGGATGCTGGTAGTCAGCACAATGCCCGTGAGTGCGCAGATGACCACGGTATCCCAGAACGGTCCGCTGGAAGAGATGAGCGCCTGCCGTACGGGGTTGCGGTTCTGTGCGGCGGCGGAGGCGATGGCGGCGGAGCCCAGCCCGGCTTCATTGGAAAAAAGGCCGCGGGCTACGCCGGTCCTCATGGCCGTCATGACGGCCGCTCCCACCACGCCCCCTGCGGCGGCTTCCCCCGTGAAGGCGCAGTCCAGAATGTACCGGATGGCCGGAAGGACGTAGTCCGCCTGAACGGCCAGAATATACAGGCACCCCAGAATGTAGATGACGGCCATGAACGGCACGAAGAAGGCGCATACCCTGGCAATGCTCCGGATGCCCCCCAGCATGACCATGGCCGTGAGGACAGTCAGCACGATGGCCGTTCCCCATGAGGGAATGGAGAATGCGTGATGGAGCTGTTCCGCCGCGGCGTTCCCCTGCGTCAGGTTGCCGATGCCGAAGGCGGCAATGGCCGTGAAGACGGCGAAGGCCACGCCCATCCATTTGCATTTCATGCCGCGTTCCAGTACGAACATGGGACCGCCGCTCATGTTGCCGTCCTTGTTTTCCACCCGGTACTTGATGGCAAGCAGACCTTCCGAATACCGCGTGGCCATGCCCAGTACGCCTGTGAGCCAGCACCAGAAGATGGCTCCGGGCCCCCCTGCGGCAATCGCCACGCCTACGCCGATGATGTTCCCCGCGCCGATGTTGGCGGCCAGGGCCACCATCAGGGAGCTGAACGGGGAGATGTCCCCTTTGTCCGTATGGTCCTTCACAAAGTACAGTTTAAGAGCCTTCAGCAGGTAGCGCTGAGGAAAGCGCAGGATGATGGTGAGGTACAGGTGAGTGCCAAGCAGCATGATGAGCAGTGGCCATCCCCACAGGAAACTGCTGAAGGCGGACAGCCAGGTTGTGAGCGCGTCCCCGGTCTGGAAAAAGGCGTTTTGCAGGGCTTCAAGCATACCGGAAAGACTCTAAGGAAAAATGCTGTGGTGGCAAGTCCTTAAAACACGGGAAGGGCACGGAAAAACAACTTCTGCGGTTCCGGCGCAGGAAAGCCTTTTACAAGGGCGCGTTGGCTTAATCTTCCATGGAGAACGGCCGGGGCTGGCCCGGAAGCCAACTTCCATGTGATCAATGTGGAGGAGTGCCTCAAGCCCCTCCGGCTCTCCTCATGCTGTTTAATGAAGAATGAAGGAAGGGATGATAGTTGCTTGTCTCCGGGGTCTGCGGTCTTTATCATAAGGACTATGACGGGAGCGGCAGATGACGTTGCCCCATTGCCCGGCATGCGGGTGTCACGCTGCATTCCGGCCATCATCTTGAACCAAGGGGAAAAATGATTGTTTTTACGGAAGAAAAGAAGTTTACCAGGGAAAAAGTGCAGGAGCTGTTCCTGTCCGTTGGATGGATTTCCGGCCAGTATCCGGCCCGGCTGTACAAGGCCCTGATGAATTCGTCCACGGTATTTACCGCGTGGGATGGCGACCGGCTGGTCGGGCTGGTGCGGTTGCTGGACGACGGCGAGCTGGTAGCCTACATGCACTATGTCCTGGTGCATCCCGACTATCACGGCAGGGGAATTGCGGGAAAAATGATGGAAATGGTCAAGGAGAAGTACAAGGACTACCTGTACATTGAAATCATGCCGGAGGAGAGCAGGAACGCCGCCTTTTATGAAAAGCATGGCTTCCATGCCATGGAAGACGGCGTATCCATGCAGCGGTGCAATTTTTCAAACAGGACTTAACGCCCGCGGCTGGACAGTCAATTTCCGGCAAGCGCGGAAGGCGGCGCGTTATTTCGTGTGGCCGGGATACAGTAAACCCGCGGGTATCCTTTCGGATCTTGGCTCCGCGGGTTTACCTTCTCATCCCGGATTAGCTCCGGAAAAGGTTCAGATTCAATTCCTTGATAATGGATTGAAGAGCTGCTTGGCCCTTGACGGTGTTTCCGGCGGGGTCCAGGGGCGGGGAGAAGGCCGCCATGGCCATCTTGCCGGGGACCACGGCCACCAGGCCGCCGCCCACGCCGGACTTGGCCGGAACGCCTGCCTTGTACATCCAGTCCCCTGTGGAATCATAGAGGCCGGACATGCACATTTCCGCGAGGATGGGAGAAACGTTCTCATCCTTCACCACCCGCTTTTTGCTGACGGGGTTGACGCCCCCGTTGGCATAGCAGGCGCCCATCAGCGCCAGCTGGGAGGTGGTGATGTTCAGAGAGCACATGCGGGTGTACAGGTCCACGATCATGGGCGGCGTATTGTAAAAATAGCCGTAGCTGTCCAACAGCCACGCGATGCCGCGGTTGTGCTGGTTGGTGGCGCTTTCCGACTTGTAAATCTCCTGGTTCACGGTCAGGGCCGTATTGGCGAAGTTGTTGAAATTATGGATCATGTTCGCCCATATTTCATCGGAGTCCGAACCGTTGACCAGGCTGACTGTCGCCATGGCCCCTGCGTTGACCAGGGGGTTGAGGGGCTTGCCGCCGTGCAGCTCAATCGCCATCACGGAGTTGAAGGGCTCCCCGGTGGGGTCTGCCCCGATCTTCGTGCGCAGCTCCTTCATTCCGATCAGATCCATGACGTAGGCCAGGTTGAAGGCCTTGGAGATGGATTCAATGGCAAAGGGCGTGTCCGCGGAGCCTGCGGTCAGGATATCTCCGTTGACAGTGACTACGGCAATCGCCAGCAAGTCTGAGGGGACTTGCGCCAGAGCGGGGATGTAGGAGGCGTTTTTGCCTCCCTGGACCGTTTTGGCGTAGGCGTACGCGTTGTCCACAGCCGTCTGGATTTGTTCATTGGAAGGGACGTTACTCATGGGATATGGTATGGATTGGGGTTACTGTAGAATGGGTTCCATTGGTTTTTTCCCATCCGAAGGGTTCGAAGGCGTCTTCAGGATCCACAGGCCGCTTCCAGGAGGGCTTGGCCATGACATGGATGATGAAAGGAATGCCGGCGAAGATGAAGGTGCCTATCACCAGAAGCATAATGTACATCGTATTGCTGCCGACGGTAATTTGGTTCGGCGGAATGAAGCTCACCAGGAAGGCCGCCAGGCTGGCCAGGAAGCCGAGGCCGCCTACAATCCACATGCCGAGGGTCTTGCCTCCGGGAATGCGGAAAGTGCGGGGCGTATTCGGTTCCCGGTAGCGCAGATAAATGCCGGAGGCGAACATCAGCATGTACATGATGAGGTACAGGATGATGGTAAGCTGGGAAATAATCTGGTAGGCGGACTGCACGGAAGGCATGATCACGAACATGATGGAAAGCAGGGTGACGATGCAGCCCTGAATGAGCAGGATGCCCATCTGGACGTTGTTCTTGTTCCGCTTCTGCATGACGGGCGGCAGGTTGCCAGCCAAGCCTACCTGGTACAAGCCTTTGGAAGGACCTCCCACCCACGCTGTTACCTGGGCCAGAACGCCTACGGCCAGCGCAAGCGCCAGAATCCAGTTCATCCAGCCGAGGCCGAAGAAGCTGAAGTAACTGTCATAAGAAATCAGCAGGCTCTGCACCAGGTTGATCTGGGAGTTCGGAATGATGAAGCCGATGGCCAGCGTGCCCAGAACGAAAATGAGTACCGTAATGATGGCGGAAATCAGAATGGCCAGCGGATAGTTGCGGCCGGGATCATTCACGTCCTTCACATGCACGGCGGACATTTCCATCCCTGCATAGAACAAGAAGATGCTGGCGGCCAGAACGAGGTTGTTGAAATTGCTCATATCCGGTATCAGCTTGTCCCAGCTCATGTCCAGCAGAATCGGGTTGCCTCCGGCCCAATAGCTCAGGCCCAGCAGAATCAGGATGGCGCCCGGAATGATGGTTCCGATGATGGTGCCCCATTTGGTGACGCCTGCGGAAGTTTTCATGCCGCGCAGGTTGAGCAGGGTAGCCGCCCAGTACACGCACAGCACCACGATGAGCACATACCACTTGTTGGCGGCAAGAGCTTCATCCCATCGCTGTCCGGGTCCCATGAAAGCCAGGGAGACGGCGGCGAAGGTTAGCACGGTCGGAAACCAGATGGTGCTTTCAATCCATTGCAGCCAGATAGCCAGGAACCCCCATTTTTTGCCGAAGGCTTCGCCTACCCAACGGTAAACGCCGCCTTTCTGCGGCCATCCGGTGGTGAGTTCCGCGGCTACCAGGGAGACGGGCACCAGGAAAAAGACCGCTGCAAAAATATAGTAAAAAACGGAACTGAGTCCGTACGTGCTTTCCGCCGGCATGCCGCGCAAGCTGACAATGGCGGAAACGTTAATCATGGCGAGCGTAAATACCCCCATGCGAAGGACGGATTTTACCGCCGGAGCGTTATTGGTTGTAGCGGGACCTGTTGGAGAGGTCCCTGATTGAGTCGTATTATTCATTGGTTTATTCCGGGTTGAGAATTGGGACGGCGTATAGAAGTGCCGACACCGACCTTATCTGAACGACCAGAAAAAGAGCTCTTTCGTTGAAGAGATGGTGCAGATAGGGGTGCCGGAGTCTGTCTTAACAGCGGTTACCGCTTTCCGGATGGAATGGGAAAGGCCGTCCGCTTTCATGCTGGCGCTTTTTTGAGCGGCAAAGCAGGAGCATACGGGCAGAACGCCCGGAATGGCTCTCCGGCTGCGGGGTATTATCTGCCAGGAATGAAAATGAACGCTGCTAATGCCACTTAAGGGGATTCCATTGTCTCAACCCAGTTTTCTGTTTCCCGGGGGACGGCTCCGTGTAGAAAAACGGGTAAGAACGGAAAATGGATGGGTATGGTCCAATTTTTCCTTTCTGGCGGAATTCCGGAGGGGGGCTTCGGCTTGTAATGATCATCGCCCCTTTGACGGGGTTCCACTCGTAGGAATAAACCTTGACGGGAGCTCCCTGCGGGACGGCTTCTCCGCGAACATTCCTGGAAACCTGGGAGACTCCGTATTGGGAGATGGTGAGGTTGTTGGAGGAACGGCTGAAACTCAGCATGCCGTCCCTGGAACTGGTGATGCTGTTGATATTCCCCTGGCTGTTTGGAAATGGATACGCTGGACCTGCGGGCCGCGGAATTGATGGGCGAGCAGCGCAACGCCCTCTCCCGCATGCACGACGAGGTGATTCTGGGCATGACGGAGGACACGGACAACACCTATCGCATCCGCACCCAGGAGGAAGGCATTTGCGGCGGAAGTTTTGGAATCAATTATACGGGGGATGACGGTTCCACGGTGGAGGCCATCGACACGTCGGAAAACTCCTTCCAGGTGATCCCGGTGGATTTTGTCGCCAAAGGCACCAGGACAGTTGCAGGTATGATCTCGACAAGATTGCCGAACTTAAGTGCCGTTACCAGATCATCAACGCCTGGCGCGCCGGAAAGGGGGACGACATTGTGGTGGCTATTTCCCCCAAGCAGCACATGGATATGGTGCTCATGGAACAAACACAAAACAGGAACTACGGCTTTTCCTCCCTGACTAATGGGGAAGTCAACGAGTTTTTGAAGGTGAAATTTTTGGTGACCAACATGCTGCCCATTGATGAGCAGGGTAACCGGCTCTGTTGCGCGTGGCTGCGCTCGCGCGTCAAGTTCGGGGTGTGGCGGGACGCGCAGTTCCGCGTGGAGGCCCGTTCCGAATACGTGGACGTGCGCGAACAGATCACCGTGAAAGCTGGCCCTGGGTGCCACGCGCCTGGACAACAAGACCGTCTTCCTGATGCCCTGCAAAGAGGCATAGGTATAAATGTGCGATAGCATAACGTGTCCGGATGTTTGTCTGTAAAGTAAAGATCATCAATTATTCAGACAATACAAAAAATCCATTATTTTACAAAATATCCAACGTTATGCTATCACACCCCATGAATTGCCGAGGGAGATAACCCACTGCACTTTTTTTTCTGTTTATTTCTCCCGGAAAGGTCCCTGGCAGCCGCCAGCCTTCCGGGCATTTTCCAGGGCGGCTGCACTATCATATCAACATCAACAAATTAAATTAAAATCATGAAAACAAATAATTCCATGAACATTCAGAACGGAGTTTCCTCCGTTCCCGTCTACCAGAGGTGGTATTCCAGCCCCAAAATGGTTCAAGCAGCCCGTGGAAGAGCCATGGTTCTGAATGAGGAACCCGAACCTGAACCCAAACCCTGGCATGTTATCTGGGATTTCTCCTCTTCCGGCAGCTACTATAAGGGAGGGCCGTCCGACAGCGGTGATCATATGGAGACCGTTGATTTCTCTTTTACGGTACCCTCCGCCCCCGTTCCCGAGCCAACAACGGAGAATCCTGTCCCCGAATCCCCGGAACCGCTGGAAGCGACGTGCAACATGACCCTTACCGTGGATGACTGGGGCAAGATGTCCGTAGGGGAACAAACCATCGACATGACTTCTGGAGGAGAAGGCCCGCAGGGAGGACATGCCAAATGGACCCAGGAAAGCGGTGAGTTCACCTTGAAATCCGGTGAATACACCTTGCATGTGGAACAGAGCAACATCGACTACGATCCCAAGGAAAAAAACCTTTCCATCTGCGATTACGATCTTAAAGCCTATATAGACAAGGAAGGCCCCGCTACCGCAGGCGGTAAGAAAAAGCCAACCTGTGATTGTTGCAATTTTGATGGTCAAGGAGGGGGCTGCCCTCCGCCCCCGGCAGGAAGATCAAGGAGCCTGGCTTCCGTTTTTGGGAACACTTCCTCCGGAGGTGAAAACGCACAGGCAATCAGCGACGCTTCCCTGATGTACTGGGGGGCTGACTTCGGCCATTTCCGCGGGCTGGGCGGCATTTCCACCGGCTCCATTGAGTTGCTGGCGACCGATTCCACCGATGGGCTGAACCATCCCCATGCCCTCTGCTACGACTCCATGCTGGCAAGCTTCCTGGATATTCCGGAAGTCGGCATTGTGGCTGGAGGCACGTTTGATATTGTCACGGGAGCCGGGCGTGTTTGCGTTCAATGTGAAGTGGACAGGGAAACGCTGACGATCGTCGGCGAGTTTACGTCTTCCGGGAACCGTGCCTTCTTCACAACGGTGGACGGTGTTTTGTGCGTCCAGTGGATGAAGACGGACAAGAGCGTTGCCGTGTATAACGCCAGAACCGGAGCCCTTGTTTCCTACACGACCAGGTGGGGCAATATTTACACAGCCGAGCAGATTGGCGCCTATCTGCGCGTCAACAGGGACAGTGCAGGAGACCTCCTCCAGGTATGGAACCTCTGGGACGGCCTGCTCAACATTGAAGCCGTCACGGCTGACGGCTATACGATTGCCCTTTACACTCCTTCCCAGATTACCGGGCAGGATGAACAGGGGCTTTACACTGTTATGGGACAACCGTTCAAGAAGTTCGTGATGGCCGGAGATGCCGCCACGGGCCGTTTCTCCGTCACCGAACAGACGCCGGGAAGGCTGGATTTCAAAACGGAATGGTGGCTTAATGGCAAAGCTTGGAACATGGCGCAGGGAACGGATGCTGAAGCCATCGTGACCCGCCGGACGCGGACGGAACTGGAGAAAGATACCTGGCAGCTCGTTACGGCGGTTTCCAGGGGAGAAGACGGAGCTGCCGCCTCCCATGTCTGCGAAGTGTACCAGACGACGGCTTATGGCGACCTGCTTCTTACCAAAGTGGATGGCTATGGCAGCGATCTTGCACAGACGACCATCTATGAATACGACTACTACGGCAGGAAGAAGAAGGAAACGCGCCCGGATGGAGGCGTATGGGAATGGTCCTACGACATGCTGGGACGCCTGACGCTGGAAAGGCAGCCCTGGTGCGGCGGCAAATCCCAGGACACGACATACCGGTATGTGACCGGGGATGGAGACAGCGAAGTAAGCAGCGATGTTGCCGAAGAACGCCGCCTCATGCGCGACGGTTCCAATAACCCCATTGAATTGTGGAAGAAAACCTACACGTACAGCCAAGCCGATCATGTCAGGCGCGTGGAAATCCGCACGACCGCTCTTGAGACGGAGACCGTCCAGCTCGAAGTGCAGGAAACGTGGCTGGGGAGCGCTCCCAACAGCTACGCGCAGGGCCGCACCAAGATGACCCAGGCCGTCAATGGCGTGCAGACCCATTATGAATATGCCGCCACGACGCAGCATGGAGCCGCTTATACGGAAACGCAGGAAACCCGCGTCAACGGAGAAGTGGTTCCGGGATTGAGCGTCAGAAAAGTCTCCTTCATTACCCCTCAGGGCAATACGGTGAGGGAAGAAAGCCATGTACTGCTTTCCGACAATACCTGGACGCTTACGGACAGCGCGGACTATGAATTTGACACAATGAACCGCTGGACGAAGCGCACCCGTGGCAACGGGCGCGTCTCCGAACAGGAATCCATCTGCGACGGACGCATCCTTTGGGAAAAGGATGAAGACGGCGTGCGGACAGACTACGGTTACGACAGTGCGAGGCTGCTGGTTGAGACGATCCGTTCCGCTACAGCGACAACTCCGGAAACCATCGTCAGTTACACGAAGGATGCCCTGGACCGGGCCACTGCGACTCGGACCGACACTGGAGCCATGAGCGTCGCCACGGAAACGGCCTACGACCTGCTGGGACGCATCACCAGCGAGACAGACTCTCTGGGACGGATAACCACTCACAGCTACAGCGCGAATGGCCTGACGGAAACCGTCACGACTCCCATGGGAGGAACGCTCATCACCCAGCGCCATGCGGATGGAACGATCCTGCGCCAGCACGGGACGGGCCAGCAGGACCTCAAGTTTGAAACCGATATGGCAAGCGACGGCCTCCGCGTGACAACGACCGTTCTCAACGGGACGGCGCGCGTTGTCCGGGGACGCGTCATTACGGACGGCTTCGGCCAGCAAATCCGTGTGGCAACGGTGCATACGAGGAATGGAAGCAATTACCGCCATCTGACTTACAACGCCAAAGGCCAGCTTGTCCGCGACCAGCTTGAAACACTGGCTCCCACCCTGTATGAATATGATTCCTTTGGCAACAAGACGAAGGAAACCGTCGCTCTTTCCGATGAACCGACCACGCTCAATTCACGGGTTATGGAATATACCTACACCCGTGAACAACGGGAAGAGGGCGTCTACGGACTTGTCACGACGACGGAATACGCAGCGGAAGGCACGCCCATTGTCCGGAAGGAAGCTACGCTGGTTTCTTCATTGAACCCCGTGCTGGAAAGCAAGGTGGTTACGACGGACGCCAGGGGGCATGACAGCGCCGATTGGACGGAATACGGGGAACCTGCCGCCAGGGTGCGGAAAGTGACCCAGCCCGGAGTATCGGATGCAGCCGTGATTCATACCGTGGACGGTTTTACCACCACTGTGACCGATTATGCAGGAATTTCCACCAGCCAGAGCCACTCCTATACGGCCCAAGGCATGACGATGGCCTATACGGACAGCCGCGGCAATACCACGACGGAAGTGTACGATACAGCCCTGCGCCTCCTTTCCGTGACGGATGCCGCGGAAAACAGCACGTCCTATGCCTACGGGCAGCCGCTGGACCAGCCTACCTGCATCACCGACGCCATGGGCAAGACGGCTTGTTATGCCTATGACGCCAGGGGACGCAAGGAGGCCGAATGGGGAACGGCGATTCAGCCAGCCGTGTTCTCTTACAACGATGCGGACCAGATCACCGGCCTGACGACGTTCCGCGGTTCCTCGGAAGCTATCACGACTGATCCGCGAGAACGAACGGATGGAGACATGACGGCCTGGACTTACAACGCCGCTACGGGGTTGCCCACCCGCAAGACTTATGCGGATGAAACCCACGAGGACACAAGCTACGATACGCTCAACCGTGTTTCCACCTTTACGAACGGAAGAGGAAACGTCATGACGCGTAGCTATGACGTCCTGACCGGGCTGCTGACAGGCGAGACTTATGGCGACGGCACTCCCTCCATCACGGCGGCCTATAACCATCTGGGCCAGCTCACCGGCATTACCGATGCCAGCGGGACGCGCATCTTCACCTACAACCAGTACGGGGAAGTGGAAGGGGAAAGCACGCTGGGACTTGTAGAAAGTTCCCTAGCGGCAGTGAAGGACGCCTACGGGCGAGCTTCAGGCTACAGCCTGCAATACGGAGGCAGTACTGTTCTGCAAACGGGCTGGGGGTATGATTCCGCAGGAAGGCCTTCCACGGTTTCCCTCAACGCGGTGGCGACTCCGTTTACCTATGGCTACAATGCCGCCAACGGATTGCTGGAGACGCTGAACTATCCCAATACGCTGAAGAGATGGTACACGCTGGAAGAGAAGCGGGACCTGGTGGTCAAGATGGACTACCTGCGCCCAGGAAGTCAGAACTACCCGGCCAAGGTGGATTACACGTATGACGCACTGGGACGCCCGGCGACGAAGAAGGATTATTTCAATACTCCTACTCCGGATCTTGTTCATACCTACACTTACAATGACCGCAGTGAAGTGATTTCCGATTCGTTGGGCAGCGGCAGAAGCTATAGCTACCATTATGACAACATGGGCAACCGGACCACATCCCTGGAACATGGCAACATGGTCATCTATGTAACCAATCCGCTCAACCAATACACGTCCGTCCGTCCTCACGTCATCATCAACTCCATTCCCGATGCGGCACCTGCCTCCCTGCCGGGAGAATTTTTCCCGGAATATGATGCAGACGGCAACGAGACCCTGGTAAAAACCGCAACCGGAATTTGGACGGTAGCTTACAACGCTCAGAATCAGGCTACAGCCTTCACCAAGGACACTAAACGCATTGAATGCGTGTACGACTACCTGAACCGACGTGTAGAGAAGACCGTCTACGACGGGAACACGTTGGTGTCCAGGAAGCGTTTCATCTACGTGGGCTATTTGCAGGTAGCGGAACTGGACGCCACCAATGAGACGGAGACGGCCTCTCCCATCCTGCGCAAGACCTATCTGTGGGACCCGATGGAGTCCGTAGCGACTCGCATCCTTGCCATGAGTGTCTTTGACGAAGCCGGTGTTTATCAGGAAGACCTGTACTACACGCACGACTTGCTCAAGAACACGACGGCCTTGTTCGGCATCCAGGGAGGAAGGCGCGCCTTGTATGAATACAGCCCCTATGGAGACATCATCAAGATGGAAGGAAACGCGGCGGAGATCAATCCGTTCCGATTCTCCAGCGAATATCTGGATGACGACCTTGGGCTGGTTTACTACAATTACCGCTACTACAACGTACTTGATGGACGCTGGATCAACCGCGATCCGATGGCGGAAAATGCCGGGTTCAATCTCTACTGCTTTGTAAGTAATAAGTTGTCGATAGATTATCTTGGATTAATTGAGCTTGATAATGTCTTGAAGCAACTTAAAGAAAGACTGGAGAAGAAGGCTCGGGCAGAAGCCCAGCAGAGATGTATTGCATTTTGTAAAAAGCATGCTCCCAAAGGAACTCCGGATGAAGTTTGTACCCAAATCGGCAAAGATCTGGAAAAGAAACTGGAAGAAATTGCCATGATGATCGCCAAAAAGGCGGAAGATAGTTTGGGGAAGACTACTTCAAAAACTGGAGGAACAGATAAGGGAAAAGGTGGCGGTGATGGCTCTGGAGACCAAGGGACTAAAATTAGTTTCACTGGCACTTTTACACACCCTATCGGAAATTCTGGATGGGGGGGATCTGCAACTGGTACCGTGAACATAGGTTCAAACGGGATTACGACAGGAGGAAATGTCAGCCCAGTCCAAGGAGCCATCCCAAGCGTTGGGTTCGGGGCAAGTGCCAGTGGTTCTTTTGGCAGTAGAGGTGGTTCATGGAGGGTTGGTGGAAATGTTAACATTCCAACTAATGGAGGACATGTAGGATATACGTTTTTTGGAGGGATAAGTATTACTTTCTAAAAAATGCTTGATATTTTGGTGTTATGATATATGTATATCGTAATGTCAAATTATCCTGATGCTATTCCATTTCTTAATCTCCCTTCTCTGTTGAAGCGAAGGGAGATTAAATTTTATATATATAACATATTTGCATGTCTTTTTTTGACTTCGGTTGCATATCCTTCCCAGGAAGCGGCTCTTCCTTCTGCCATGTCTCAGACATCTTCTTGTTCTAGTATTGCGCAGATAGATTCAATAAAAAAGTCGGCTCAACAGGGAGATGCTAAAGCCCAGTGTAATCTTGGAATCATGTATTCACAAGGACAGGGGATTGCAAAAGATGATAGGGAAGCATTCAAGTGGCTTTCAAAAGCTGCGGAGCAACAATATGCTCCGGCTCAACTTGAGCTTGGCGTGTTGTATTCTCAAGGTCGAGGGATTAAAGAAGACTTGAGAAAAGCATTTGAATTGTTTTTTTCTGCGGCCCAGCAACAATGTGCTCCGGCTCAGTACAATCTGGGCGCTTTTTATGAAAAAGGAACAGGAGTGGAGCAAAATTGGAAAGAAGCCGTGAAATGGTATACTGCTGCGGCCCTGCAGCAGTTTGCTCCAGCGCAACACAATCTTGGAGTATTGTATGCGCAAGGTCAGGGCGTTGAACAGGATTGGCGGGAAGCTTTCAAGTTGTTTTCTGCTGCGGCTAGGCAACAATATGCTCCGTCCCAAAATAATCTGGGTACTTTGTATGTCCAGGGAAAAGGAGTTGAAAAAGATTTAAAAGAAGCGGTCAAATGGTTTTCCCTTGCGGCTCAACAGGGATTCGCTGATGCCCAAAATAACTTGGGAATGTTGTATTTTCAAGGAAATGGTATTCCCCAAAACGCTCAGGAGGCTGTGAAATGGTTTTCTGCCGCGGCTCAACAAGGGCATGTGGATGCTCAATATAACCTGGCATGGATGTACCAGGAAGGCTCCGGAGTAGAACAGAATGATCAGGAGGCATTCAGATGGTATGGAAGAGCGGCCAGATCAGGGAATGCTAACGCGCAATTTCGATTGGGTGTGCTTTATCAACTAGGAAGGGGAACGGAAGAAAATGAGGCAGAAGCCCGGAAGTGGTTGGAAAAAGCGGCCCAGCAAGGGCATGAGCAAGCCCGGGATTTGCTTAAACTACTTGATAACCCTTTGTAGAGATAATTTTACATAAGCGTCGAATTAGAATATCAATGAGAGATCGGTATCATTTTCATGGTGGATTTTCTTGGAATAAATCAGTAGGATTAGGGACTGTTTCCCTGTCTCTCCATGAATATGCCTCTTCATTGCTTGCTGCTCCAGACGCCGGGAGAACTCCTGGAAGGTGAAAAAGACTTCCTCCGGCTGGGGTATGCCGTGGAAGCCTTTCCTTTCATGCAGGACGCCTCCTGCCTGGATGATGCGGAACCGGAAGAACTTCCGCTGCATGCCTATGCCCCCGGCTGGCGCCATGGCGACCTGCCGGAGGTCCGATCCCGCCGTGCTTCTCTGGTCCGGATGCTTGCCGATCCCCGCTGGCAGAAGGAGGATCATGCCCGACAATGAACCGGCACAAGTCCGCAGGAACATTCGCCAGACGCAGAACAGTAACTGCCGTTGCGCGCAGACTGTGGAAACTCAGAGGTGCAAGTCTCCGCCTGTTTCCTTTCGCTGCTGGAGGATTCTTTTCAATGTATCCGAATTTCTTCAGCAGAGCGTTGAATTCGATGGAAAGTTTGCTCGACGTATGATCCGCCTGCGCGTGACGCATTGCCGCTACCGGAAATACGTAATCGCTCGCACGGTTGGCAAGTCGTCTGTCCAGCACTTCCTTCAAAGGCAAGATGATGGGGTTGTTCATGTGTCTCTTGGTTTTTTGGGTCGTCATCGAAATGATTCCACCCTCCATGTCAATTTGCTTCCATTGGAGGGTAGCGATGTCGCCCAAACGCTGGCCTCCCGTATAAAGGCAGACGCGTATCATGTCGGGCCATTCTCCCGGCAGGATTTCGGTCAATCGTTGAGCTTCCTCGACTGTGAAAGCGCGCCTTTCGGTAGCATCGGCACGGTTGATCTTGCTGGGACGCACCCCCTTGAAAGGATTGTACGGAAAAAGCCGTTCGTTGACTGCCTGTTGAAAGGCCGCATTCAAACCGTATAGGTAAATGCTTACCGTCTTGGAACTCAGCAATTCCAAATATTTTTCCATGAACCTTTGCGCCTGGGCCTCCGTCACCGTGTCCAGGGGCATTTCCTGTTTGGGTCCCAGAAAGTCGAGAAAACACCGGATAGCCTTCCCGTAACGAAGATTGGCGCGTCGGTTGGGACGGTTCGCCAGCCATTGATGCAGATGATCCTTGACGCTGGGCATGTATTTTTTGTTTCGCAGGACGGACTTGGCCTTGTTCCCGGCGAGTGAAACGATAACATCGGCATTTAGAAGTGCCCCTTTTGCTTCCTTCTCCAGCTCTTCTGCAATGATGCGCGCCTGAAGTTCAGCTTCTTTCATGGCGGCGTTCTTCAATTTGCCTGGAGTAACCAAGGGAGTGATCTTGATGCCGGTGGTACGAACCTTGAGTTTGCCTCCAACTCGGAAACAGGCGTACCAAGTGTCTTTTCTTTTGATAATTCCAGCCATAATGTTGTGGTGTTAGCGGTTTTGAATCTGCTATGCACCGAAAAGTCGATGTATAGCATAGTGCATAACAAAACCATGTAATAGGACTGAATATCACACAATCTGCTACCAAGGGAGGCCTTGTAAAATGAGGGGTTTGCAATAACCCCGAAGGCAAAAAATGGAGCGGATGATGGGATTCGAACCCACGACATCAACCTTGGCAAGGTTGCGCTCTACCCCTGAGCTACATCCGCTTTGGATGACCGGAGCCTTGCGGCATCCGTGTGGCAGAAAATATATAGGGTTATCCGGATTTGGCAAGATTTTTTTAGAGAAAAATTCATGTTCACCGGAATAGGGCCATGCTGCCGTACCTTTTAAAGAGGACTGATGCTTCTGTGGAAGGAGCGGGGAGGACGGGAAGGTGCCATGCTGCTTTTTCCGGTTGTTCCGGTTTGACTTCGGGGAAGGCGGCGTTTTGTTGCTCGTTCAGTTCCGAGGCCGTTTTGGCTCCATGTTTCAGCAACAGTTTTTCCTTGGCGGCGTCATGGCGGTTCCTGGCGTGGTCCAGCATGGAAATCGTCCCCTATGTACGGCATTGACGTTGGCTCCCTGTTCCAGATAAAATTAACCTGCTCCGTATTGCCGCGGCAGATGGTGTTCTTGAGCGCCGTATCTTCGTTAACCGATCGTTTGCAGCGTGGTTCCGTAGGTTTCAGCAGTTGCTGGGCCTGGGGCATCCGGATGACGGTAAAGGCGTACGGGGTGAATTCATCCGGCTCCGGGGCCAGGCGGTTTTCCGCCACGGCGCGGACGAGCCGCTTGACGTTTTCCGCCAGCAGGTCTTCCGAGTCCAGGCCGGTCTGCGCTTTCAACCGGGCGAAGGCCAGCAGGTTGTCCCTTTTGTCCCGCCATCAGGGGACGCAATCCTCCAAGGGATGACTGTGGTCGGCATCTCGGTGTGGTCTTAACCGGAAGAGCATGTATTTATCCCTTATAACGGCAGAATGGCGTCGGTGTCCGAAATGAAGCGGTTTTTGCGGAAAGAATGTGTAAAATCTTGAAGAACTCCCTGTTTCCATAAAAAACGGGGCTGTTTCGGAAGGCGCGTTTTCCGTGCCCTGGAACAGTCCCGTGAAGAGAGGGAGTCAATGGGAAATTAGTAGCTTCTGGCCCAGAGGACGCGGCGTTCCGTCATGCGGCCGGTGAGGATGCAGGGAGCGGGTTCCCCGCGGCCCAGTTCGCCGAGCGGGATGCAGCGGATGGAGATGCGCAGGCGCTTGGCGAGTTCCTCTTCCTCTTCCGGGGAGCCGTCCCACGGCACCTGGAGCCAATCGGCGTCTCCTTCTCCGGAGAAGTTTTCTTCCAGTTCCCGAAGGGTGGAGGCGGGGCGGATGTGGGCGTCCCGGAAGGCGATGGCCCGCTGAAGCAGAGTATCCTGGATGTTCTGGAGAATGTCCGTGACGGTCTCAACCAGTTCCTTTTCCGGAACAAAGGATTTTTCATTGACGGGCAGGTCGCGCCGCTGGAGGCAGACGGAGCCTTTTTCCAGGTCCCGGGGGCCGATTTCCAGGCGCACGGGCACTCCCTTCTTCACCCATTCCCATTTCTTGGCGCCGCCGCCCAGGTCGCGCCTGTCCACCAGTACGCGGAGCGGCTGGCCATGGAAATTCTTGGCGCGGAGGGTGCGTGCCAGTTCCTCGCAGTGGTCCAGAATGGCCTGGCGGCTTTCTTCCTTGGGCGTAACGGGGATGATGACGACCTGCTGGGGAGCCACGCGGGGCGGGCAGACCAGGCCGTCGTCGTCGGAGTGCATCATGATGAGCGCACCGATCATGCGGGTGGAGACGCCCCAGGAGCTGGTCCAGGCGAACTGCTGGGTATTGTCCCTCCCGGCAAAGCAGATGTTCTGGGACTTGGAGAAGTTCTGCCCCAGGAAGTGGGAGGTTCCGGCCTGGATGGCCTTGCGGTCCTGCACCATGGCTTCCACCGTGTAGGTCTGTTCCGCGCCGGGGAAGCGTTCCGCCTCCGTTTTTTCCCCGGGGATGGTGGGAATGGCGAGCACATCCCGCTGGAAGTCCTCGTAAACCTTGTGCATGGTGAGGGTTTCCTCAATGGCCTCCTCCCGGGTTTCATGGGCCGTGTGGCCTTCCTGCCACAGGAATTCGGCCGTGCGCAGGAAGATGCGGGGCCTCATTTCCCAGCGCATCACGTTGCACCACTGGTTCACCTTGAGGGGCAGGTCGCGGTAGCTGGACGTCCAGCGGGCGAAGGCCGCGCCGATGACGGTTTCCGAGGTGGGGCGGATGACGAAGGGCTCCGTGAGCTCCCCGGTGGGAATCATGCGGGTCTTTCCGGTGGCTTCATCCTTCTGCGCTTCCAGCCTGTGGTGGGTGACCACGGCGCATTCCGTGGCGAAGCCTTCAGCGTGTTCCGCTTCCTTTTCCAGATAGGAAATCGGAATCAGGAGGGGGAAGTAGGCGTTCGTATGGCCGGTGTCCTTGAAGCGCTGGTCCAGGTCCTTCTGGATGAGTTCCCAGATGGCGTAGCCCCACGGCTTGATGACCATGCAGCCGCGCACCTCGGAATTCTCCGCCATGTCGGCGGCCTTGATGACTTGCTGGTACCACTCGGGAAAGTCCTGGGCGCGGGTGGGGGTGATTGCAGTTTGTTGAGACATATTGGATGGTATGTTGAATGGAGCGGGCGCGGCCCGCAAAGGAAGCTCGGAATATTAAAAGGGGGCGTTTCTGTATTCCCGGTAATTGCTGTAGGCGAAGAGGGCCATGAATATGGGAATGAAGTAGCCGTGGAAGAGCTGGAAGCTGAGCAGCCCGATAATGATGGACGTGATGAATCCGGTCATGAACACTTTTTTGGGGGAGCGGATGAATTGGGCGATCAGCTGGCCGCCGTCCAGGGGGTAGATGGGCAGCAGGTTCAGGATCGTCCACCATTCCCCGATCATGATGAGGCAGGAGAGGATGTAAAGCTGGGGGGAGATGGCCGCCGCCGTGAAGGGGCTGATGGCCAGGTCCCAGAAGGTCAGGTTGTGCGCGGTCATGACCGGGGCGACGATGTTCCAGGTAATCCACAGGCTGATGATGCCCAGCAGCAGGGTCATCATGGGGCCCGCCAGAATCATGAGGGCCCTTCCTCCGCGGGTCAGCTGCATGCCGTGGCTGCTCGTCAGGCCGCCGAAGAGTTCCAGAACGATCGTCTGCTGGCCCCCGCCCAGCCTGCGGCCCACCAGCGCGTGCCCCATTTCATGGGACAGGATGGCGACGAAGCCGGCAATGACGAACAGGGCCGGATAAATGAGGCCTTCCACACTGTTGATGCTGAGAGCGCCGCCGAAGATGGCCAGCACCACCCAGAAGCTGGGGCGGATGTAAACAGGTATCCCGAACAGGGTGAAATGAATCATGCGCGAGAGGGTAAGGGCAGATTCCCCTTTTGCCAAGCCCGGAGAATGTGCATGCACCGTTTTGGCGTTGGTGCGGTGCAGGGGATTGTGTTAAAAGGCCTTCATGAGGCTGTTTCCCATCATCCTGTGCTGCGCCGTGCAGGCCGTACGGGGGTATGACGGACCCCCGCCCCTGACGGAGGTGGACGGCCGTTCCCCCATCCGCATGGGTGGGGAATTGCTGGGCGGCTACCGTTCGGACTACATCCACCGCGGGGAAAAGATGGGGCCCAATTCCGTGGAAGGCCAGATTTCCGGCGGGGCCTCCCTGTCGGATTCCTGGGCGGTCAGCGGGGAACTCTTCGCCATCCGCAACTGGCAGGGGCGCAATTTCAGCCAGACCACCCTGCACGGGGAACTTCAGTATTACCTGGCGGACGAGTGTACAGCCGGACTGTTTGTCAACGGGCAGTGGTATGATTCCTGCCCCCTGAAAACCGGGACGGAGCCCGGCCTGTCCCTCAAGTGGAACCCCATGCCGTCCTGGTCCTTCAGCGGCTCTTTCCTGTATGATTCCGGGCAGGAGGGGATGTACTCCCAGTGGGGCGTTACCTGGCAGCCCCTGCTGTGTGAATCCGTCGCCATGGTGAATACGGTTTCCCTGGGGTTTTCCCATGATTACCTGGGGAGAAACGGCTTGAAGGAACTGATGGTGCGCACGGGCGCGCGGTGGGCCGTTTCCGGCAGTCTGCGGTTGGAGCCTTTCCTGGGGTGGTATTGCGGCTACGGGCGGGACGATTTCAAAAAAGTGGTGCTGGGCCTTTGGTGCTCTTACGTTTTTTAACGGGCGGATTTCTCCGGTTTTCCGGCATTTTCCAGTTGCCAAACGGGGAGGCTTGGTCATAATGACCCGCGTATTATGAAGCCTACACTTCTTGTTTTAGCAGCTGGTATGGGTAGCCGTTACGGCGGTCTCAAGCAACTTGACCCGATGGGTCCCAATGGTGAAGTCGTTCTCGACTATTCTGTTTATGATGCCATCCGGGCCGGTTTTGGAAAAGTGGTATTCATTATCCGCCGTGACTTTGAAGATATTTTCAAGGAAAAGGTCGGCAGCCGCTTTGCCGGCAAGATTGAGGTGGATTACGCCTTCCAGTCCCTGGACGACCTGCCTGAAGGCTTTTCCGTGCCGGAAGGACGTGAAAAGCCCTGGGGCACCGCCCACGCCCTGCGCGCCGCCCGCCACGTGGTAAAGGAACCCTTTGCCGTGGTGAACGCGGATGACTTTTACGGGGCGGATGCCTTTGTGCAGGCCGCCAAGTTCTTGACCTCCACCACGGATGAACCCGGGAAGGCCCATTACGGCATGATCGGCTATCCGCTGAAGAACACCCTCTCCGACAACGGGGACGTGAACCGCGGCATCTGCTCCATCAAGGAAGGCCTGCTGGACGGCGTGGAGGAATTCGTGAAAATCCAGGCTGATGAAGACGGCGTGGTGCGCGGCAACAACCTGAAGGGCGAACGCCTGCCCGTGGACCCCGGCGAACTGGTTTCCATGAACTTCTGGCTCTTCTCCCCCTCCTTTATTGAGCTGACGGAAGACCGTTTCATTGACTTCCTGAAGGAACACGGCCAGGAACCCAAGAGCGAATGCTTCATTCCCACCGTGGTGGACGCCCTGATTCATGAAGACCGCGCGGACTGCGCCGTTCTTCCCACCTCCTCCACCTGGTTCGGCATGACCTATCCCGGGGACAAGCCCATGGTTGTGGAAGGCATCAACAAACTCATCAAGCAGGGCGTATACCCTGAAAAGCTCAACTAAGCCTCTTTTCCCATGCACGATCTCAAGGCTGTATCATCCCTGTTCGATCTCCGGGGCGACTTCGTCCACGGTTACTCCTACGGCAGCGGCCACATCAACGACACCTACTGCATCTGGGTGGACCAGGCGGGGCAGCGCCTCCGCTACATCCTCCAGCGCGTGAACCATAACGTGTTCAAGCAGCCCATCCCCCTGATGGAAAACGTGAAGCGCGTGACGGACCACGCCCTGAAGCGCCTGAAGGAGGAGCAGTGCCCGGAAGCCTACCGCCGCACCCTCACGCTGGTTCCCTCCGTGGACGGCAAGCCGTACGCCCTGGACGCGGACGGCAACTGCTGGCGCGTGTACCCGTTCATTGAACGCGCACGCACTTATGACCAGATTGAAACCACCAGGCAGTGCCAGGAAGCGGCGCGCGCCTTCGGCGAGTTCCAGAAGCTCACGGCGGACCTTCCCGGTGAACCCCTGTTTGAAACCATCCCCGATTTCCACAACACCACTTCCCGCCTGGCGGCTCTGAAAGAAGCCATCCAGTCCGACCCCCTGGGCCGCGTGAAGGAAGTGCAGAAGGAAATAGACTGGTACCTTTCCCGTGAGGCTGACTGCCATCTGGTGGTGGACTACCTGAAATCCGGCGAACTGCCCCTGCGCTGCACGCACAACGACACCAAGCTGAACAACGTGATGCTGGACGACGTGACCGGGGAAGGCATATGCGTGATCGACCTGGACACTACGATGCCCGGCTCCGCCATTTACGACTTCGGGGACATGATCCGCACGGCCACGTCTCCCGCCGCGGAAGATGAAAAGGACATCTCCAAGGTCACGATGCGCATGTTCATGTTTGAGGCCCTGGTTCAAGGTTACCTGAGCTCCGCCAAGAGCTTCCTGACGCCCCTGGAAAAGAGCCTTCTGCCGTTCTCCGGCAAGCTGCTCACGATGGAATGCGGCATCCGCTTCCTGACGGACTACCTGTCCGGAGACGTGTACTTCAAGATTCACCGCCCGGAACATAACCTGGACCGCTGCCGCACGCAGATGGCCCTGGTGGAATCCATCGAGGCGCAGATGGATGAAATGAAGGCCGTTGTGGACCGCTACTAACCAATACCTACCAACATCGGAAAAACACATGAAGATTCTCGTAACCGGCGGCGCCGGATTCATCGGTTCCCACATTGTGGAACACTATCAGGACAAGGCGGAGGAAATCCGCGTGCTGGACAACCTGCGCACGGGCTACCTCAAGAACCTGGACGGGCTCAAGCACACCTTCATTGAAGGCTCCATCTGCGACCGCGAACTGGTTCGCCAGGCGGTGCAGGGCGTGGACTACATTTTCCACATGGCCGCGCTCGTCTCCGTGCCGGAATCCATGAGCAAGATCAGCGAGTGCATTGACATCAACGTCAACGGCCTCCTGAACGTGCTGGAGGAAGCTTCCGCCGCCGGGGTTAAGAAAATCGTGCTGGCGTCTTCCGCCGCCATCTACGGGGACAACCCCACCGTGCCCAAGCTGGAAACCATGTACCCGGAACCCAAGAGCCCCTATGCCATCACCAAGCTGGACGGGGAATACTACCTCAACATGTTCCGGGCGGAAGGCAAGGTCAACACGGCCGCCGTGCGCTTCTTCAACGTCTTCGGCCCCCGGCAGGACCCCAAGGGGGCCTATGCCGCCGCGGTGCCCATTTTCATTGAAAAAGCCGTCAAGGGAGAAGACATCACCGTGTACGGCGACGGCACCCAGACGCGCGACTTCATTTACGTGAAGGACATCGTGGGGGCCCTCACCTTCGTGGCGGAGCATCCGGAAGTCACCGGCGTGTTCAATGCCGGGTACGGCGGCCAGATCACCATTGAAGAACTGGCGCAGAACATCATCAAGGCCGCGGGTTCCTCCTCCAAGGTGCTCCATGCTCCGGAACGCGCCGGCGACGTGAAGCATTCCCGCGCCTGTGCGGACAAGCTCCGCAACGCCGGGTGGCAGCCCAAGCACACCCTGCCGGAAGGCCTGGCGACAACGCTGGAATACTTCAAGGGAATTCTGGGCAAGTAACTCTCCGGAATTTCCGGTTCATCATCATTCAGGGACTGTCTCCGCTCCTGCGGCGGAGACAGTCTTTTTTCATGCCGGAATGGCTCATGTATGACAAATTTCGCCGATGCTATCATCTGAATCATTCAAAAAGACATTTTGCCATAATGGGAATGGCAGAAGCATAGCATTCCGATAGGAATGAAAATTCATTCATCATCAAGCAGGTTTCCCGGAATGAGGCAATACTTTGCAGCTACAATAAGATGATTGGCGGAAGTTGATATTTCGTATTTGTTAGAGAAAAAGATTTCTTACAGGAAGGGCGGTCGCCGGGATTGAATATCATTGACAGGAGGAAGGGTTAATAATAGAGACCAAAAACGATATGCATCCCTTCAGAAGTACTTCTGCCAATCATCTAGCTGCGTTTAATGATCCCTATCTTGAACTGGTCATGGCCCGCCGGAAGGAGGAAGCCCGCTGGGGATGGATACCTTTTGCCGCATTCGTCTCCTTTTTATTCGTGTACCGTATCTTCGGCTTGTTCATGCCGAGCAATGATGCGGACGGCTCGGAACCCTGGCTTTTCGTGCTGGCGCTGGCAGGCTGGGGGCTTCTGGCGCTCATCCACATGATTGTGCTTCCCATCTGGATGCTGATCGCCTCCCTCCGTTACTGGGAGGTGAACCGCAGGATGCTGGCGGTGACGGGGCTTCTGTTCAGTATTCTTGCCCCTGTCTGCATGGTTCTGATGCTGTCCTGCTGGTCCGTGTCCGGTTAAAGCGGGGCTTGACCGTTCCACTGGACGCCGCGGGGAAGGGGCATTCTGCGGCGTGAGTCCGGTTGCCGCGGGCTCCCCTGGCTGATGGCCGTTTGGCGGGGCGGGTAATTTCTTCTCCTCTCTTTTTCCTCCTCTTTCTGCGGGGAGGGGACGGCGTTCCCTCCGTGAAACTTGCCGGATTCCGGGGATTGGCCTTTTCTCCGGTCTTCCCAGCGGGTAAAATACCTCCAATGGATCTGTTCAGTTTACAGGAAGCGGACGCGAGAGAAGGCTTCGAGCCTGGAGCGGATATGTCCGCCATGCCCCTGGCCGCGCGCATGCGTCCGCGCACTCTGGATGAAGTGGCGGGACAGAGGCACCTGCTGGCGCCGGGAAAGCTGCTCAGGCGCGCGATTGAAACGGACAGGTTCACCTCCCTGATTTTTTACGGTCCTCCCGGCTGCGGGAAGACCACCCTGGCCGCCGTCATCGCCCGGACGACGAACGCCCATTTCATGATGCTCAACGGGGTGGAATCCAACGTGGCGGACATCCGGGAGAAAATCGCCCAGGCGCAGATGAGGATGAGCATGCACGGGCGGAAAACCGTCCTCTTCGTGGATGAGCTGCACCGATTCAACAAGGCGCAGCAGGACGTCCTGCTCCCCCATCTGGAAAAGGGAACGGTCAGGTTCATCGGCGCGACGACGGAGAACCCCTACTTTGCGATCAACTCCCCCCTGCTGTCCCGCTCCCAGGTTTTCCCGCTGGAACCCGTGCCGGAGGAAGAGCTGGCCGCCCTGCTGAAGCGTGCCCTGGCGGACGCGGAGCGCGGGCTGGGAGCCTCCCGCGTGGACATGGAGGAGGAAGCCCTGAACCACCTGGCCGCCAAGGCGGACGGAGACGCCCGGAAGGCCATCACGGCTCTGGAAGTGGCCGTTCTGTCCACCCCTGCCGGGGAAGACGGCGTTATCCATGTGAACCTCTCCGTAGCGGAGGAATCCATCCAGCGCAAGGCCATCAAGTACGACCGCCTGGGAGATTCCCATTACGACACGATTTCCGCCTTCATCAAGTCCATGCGCGGCTCTGATCCTGACGCCGCCCTGTACTGGCTGGGGATGATGCTGGAAGCCGGGGAGGACATCCGCTTCATCGGGAGAAGGCTGGTCATCGCCGCGTCGGAAGACGTGGGGCTGGCAGACTCCAACGCCCTGCGCGTGGCGCTGGACGCGGCGCGCGCGGCGGAAATGATCGGCATGCCGGAGGCGCGCATCCCGCTGGCGCACGCCACCGTTTACCTGGCTACGGCCCCCAAGAGCAATTCCGCCTACATGGGCATCAATGCCGCCATGGATGACGTGCGCAACGGAAAAACGCTGGCCGTGCCGGAGCACCTCCGGACGCCCACGCGCAAGAAGCTGGCCGCCGCCGGCGGTGCGGACGCCGCCAGGCTGGAATACCTGTATTCCCATGATTACCCGGAACATTACGTCCCCCAGGCCTACCTGCCGGAAGGCCGCGTTTACTACACCCCCACCGGAAACGGGCTGGAACTGCGCATCAAGGAGCGCATGGAATACCGCCGCAAGCTGGCGGAAAAGATCCTCCACAAGACAAAAGACTAGAAAAACTACCCTTAAATATCTGTCTCGTAACAGTGTTTAGAATATATTTTATACCGCCGTATTTTCAATATATGGATGAAATTAAGTGTAAAATATAGTGATTTTGACGAAGAATTAAAAAAGAAGGTTAGTTTTACCTTCATACATGTAAGTGTCTGTTAGATGCAATAGATTCAAATTTTCTTTGAGTATCTAACAAAAGGTGCCTGCAAAAAAAGACTTTTTGGTTCTCTCCTGCGGATAACATTATTTTTTACTAGTCGTCACCAAAAATTTCATCGAAAGTAGCAACATTGCCATCTTCATCTGTTGCCCAACTAATATCTTTTTGGTTTTCTATTAGTTCGACGGCATATTCTACGTCATCAATCTCCTCTTCAATTATATACTCCATTATTTCTTCAAGGCTTACTTCACTCTTCACGAACCTCTTAGCCTCGCCAAGCACCTCTTCTGCTTGAGCTTTTGAAAAACCTCTTTTAGATATCAAGTTATCAATCCATAGGTTATTATCCATAACAACTATAGATTACTAGATAAATTATTAAAAAGCAAGCCATCATTTGGATGGCTTGCTGTGTTAAAATATTAGAAAATACTGCAAACGGTCCTTAAAGAGATCACTCCTTGGTCACGATGATGTCGCAGTCCGCGTCAAACCAGCCCTGGCCCTGGCAGTCGAAGACCAGGTCCGGCTTTTCGGAACCGGAGAGGCGCAGAGTGAATTCCCGGCCGTTTTTGTCCTGCTGGTCCTTGGGCAGTTCGCTGACCACACGGCTGCCCCTCATGAAGCGGGGATTGCGGATGTTGCAGCCGCCGCTGTTCATCTTGAAGGTGATCTTGTAGTTGCCGGGGCCGTTGAGCATGCTGCCGATGTTGACGCGGGTGGGCGTAAATTCCGGGCGCAGGTCATAGCCCGTGAAGCGCGGCTCCTTGAGGGTGACGGGTTCCGTCAGGAAGCGGTAGTAGTTCTGCGCGCCTGTTCCCATCAGAGTCTTGGGGGAGATTTTGGCGATGTCCGCCAGGGTTTTCAGCGCCTGGTCCTTTTTCCCCTCGCTGCGGTAGAGCCAGAATCTGGCCGCCATGACCTGCTGTTTTTGCAGGGGCGTCAGGCCGGGGATTTTGAGCTGCTTGTCCACATAGGCATGGGCGGCCTTGTAGTCCTTCTGGCCGCCGTTTTTGCCGGAGTCTTCCACCATCCGCTGCACCTTTTCAATATAGGGCAGGTGCTTGAAGGTGTATTTGAAGTGCATGCCCCTGGTGTCTTCCGGGTCCGCCTTCTTGATTTTTTCCAGAATGTCCTTCCTGGCGGAGGCCGCGTACGGGGGAAGCTGCTGGAGGCCTTCCCCGTAGAGAAGGGCCGCGTTCGCGCCGGAAGAGGCGTCCGCCTTTTCCCACAGGGCATTGGCCTTTTCCTGCTGCTTCACGGCTTCCAGCGCCTGCTTCATGACAGCGGGCAGCGTTTCCTTGGAAACGCCTTCGGACAGGAAGACCATGCCGCCGGCGGGGGAAACCACCTGGATGGCCGGGATGTTCCAGATTTCACCGGGAGGCTTGGGCAGCTTCTTTTCCTCTTCCGTCATTTCCTCCCGTTCATCCTGGATGCACCAGAGGACGGGTTCCGGGGAGTCCTTGGCCAGGTGCTCCACGGCGCGGGTGACTTCGCGCGATTTGGGGGACCAGTCCGTGCCGGCCCACACGACGATCATGTATTTGTTGACGGTTTTGGCCTCGTCCTTCACGGCGCTGTAGGCCGGGAGGGCCGCCTGGACGGGCGCGGACAGGAGGAGGGCTGCGGCCAGCAGGCCGGGAACGATGTTGAGATGATGAAACATGGCGTTAATGGAAAAGGGTGCAGGGGTTATTTTTCGTAAACGAGGATGTGGCGCAGGTGCATGAATTCCGGCTGGGCGTTCTTGGCTTCCACCTTGATCCACTTGGCCTTGGTGCCTTCCGGAGCGGTGATGACCCATTCCTTGGGCATGTTTTCCGTGGCGGCCAGGGGGAACCAGGTGGCTCCGTCCGTGGAGGTGGAGACTTCCATCTTCTTCATCCGGTCTTCATTGCCGTTGCGCTTGGTGACCACCAGCCCGGCCAGGTTCACGCCATTTTTCAGTTCCACAATGACGTTGGGGTTCGCTTCCTTGTCCGTATGCTGGGAGCCGCCGCAGGGGCGCAGCAGGTTGATGTGGTCCCACGGGCTGTCCCACTGGCAGGTGGTGGAGCACCTGACCATGCCGTCCGCGGGCACCAGCTTCCAACCCTGGGGGATGGCGGCATTGACCGTGTTGGCAGACGTATCGGCGTCAGAGAAGGAGGCGGCCGCCTTGCTCAGGGTCTGGAAGGCCGGAATGGAGCGGGCCATTTCCGTGGCATAGATGGCTTTGCCGTAGGCTTCCTTCAGCTTCTTGGGATCGGGAGCTTTTCCGGAGGCTCCGGCTTCCCCCGTCTGCTGGGCTACCTTGGCGAAGGCGTTGGAGAAGACGTCCGCCTGGCCGTTTTCCACAAAGGTTTTCACGGCCCATTCCAGCGCCTGGCCGAAGTTGGTGCCGTCCCCCGTTTTCAGGTGCGTGGAGAGGACCGTTTCCAGATAGGCCGCCTTTTCCTGCGGATTGGTCAGGAAGGCGGACTGGGAGTCCAGCACGGGCTGGAATTTGACCGCCCAGGAGGTGGGAGTGGTGGCGATGGTTTCATGCAGGTCCCGGAACCAGGCGATCCGGTCTTCGGACGGGATGTCCATCAGGAACTTGTTCTGCACGTCCTTCAGGATGTCGAACGCGGCAAAGCCGTTCCCCTTGTAGTGGGAGAGGGCGTCCTTGGCGTACACGTACCAGTCGATGGGCTGCATGCCTTCCTTTTCCATCAGCAGGCGCTGAAGCTCCGTGCGGAAGAACGGGTGCAGCGGGGTTTGCTTGAGCGCTTCCCCCCAGGCCTGGATGGCCTTGTCCTTGTTGCCGGCGGCTTCGTCCAGGCGGGCCTGCGCGGCCCACAGGTAGGCCTGGTCCGCCTTGGCGTTGTCCGCAAAGACGTTTTCCATCAGCAGGTAGGAGGTGGGGGCCTGGCTGCCGAAGATGTGGTTGTGCATGCCTCCGTCCGGTCCGCCGAAGCCGCCTTTCCATTCCCCGCGCTTCACGCGCACCGCATAGGCGCAGTGGCCGGGCTGCCCCACCGGGTAGGCCGGGATGCCGTGGGCCTGGGCCGCCATGGTGCCGAAGTAGGAGAGGCCGCCGCAGACGCCGCCGATGACTTGAGTGTTTTCCGCGGAGGTGTTGACGTCGCGCCACGGCACGTAGAAGAGGGGCCCCTGGATGGTGTCTCCGAAGAAGTTGTTGCCCGTGTAGGGGGCGGCCCAGCAGGCGTCCGTATAGCGCCGCCAGGGGAGGTTGACGTGCTCATTGCTCCATTCGTAGGATTTGTCGTCCCACGTATGGCCCACGACGAAGCGCATTTCCCACGGGCGCAGCTTGATGAAGCCGGGATGCAGCTTGTTTTCCTGATGCAGTTTCTTGAATATCTGGTAACGGCGCACCGGGTTGCTGTTGGCGGAGTTGGTTTTCAGCTTTCCCGCCATGGGGCCTGTGGAAAAGACGGAGGCAAGTCCGGTGGCGAGGGATTGGTAGTCCCGGAAGTCCGCGTTTTTACCGTCCGCCTTCCAGATGTCGGAAAGGATTTGAAGCCCTTCCGGGGAGTTTTCCGGAATCAGGCCCGCGCCCAGGTAGAGTTCCACCCACGCCGGGTCCTGTAAAAAGGCCTTGATGAAGGCCGCGTCCTGCGGGCTTTTGGAGAAAACGGCCTTCACGTTGTCCGGTCCCGTGACGCGCAGGAGTTCGTGAATGTTCAGCAGGTGGCGGTATTGCTTGTCCTGAAGCAGTTTTTGCCCGGATTTGGTTTGTTCCCCAGCCTTCAGGAGGGAGGAGCGGAGTTCCGTTTGCAGCCCGGCAAAGTCGCCCGCGGCTATTTTCTGCGCCAGGGGGGCAGGAAGCTGGCCGGCGGCGGACGGCGCTTCCGTTTCAGGTTCCGTCAGATCCTGCGCCATGCAGACGGGTGCGGCGAGCAGGGCGGTGCAGAGAAGAAGGTGTGAAATATTCATGTGGAAAAGCTTGTTTAAGGATAGCGGAAAAAAGGGGCCGGAGCCAGTTTGTTTTCCGACTTACTACGGCGCCGGAACAGTATTTTTATCATGCGCTGCGGAGCATTTTTCAGCACAAATGGTCGCAGAGCATTTTGACGCCCAGGCCGATGAGGATGAGCCCGGCCCCCGCTTCCAGGTGGAACGTGGGGAAGCGGTGCAGCCGCCGGGTCAGGAAGAAGCCTGCCGCCGTGCACAGGAAGGTGGTGAAGCCGATGGCGGCGGCGGGAAGAAGAACGGCGTGGAGGGTGGGGGTGGTGCCGCACTGGGCGGAGGAGAGATAGATGCTGACGCCCGCCACCAGCGCGTCTATGCTGGTGGCAATTCCCACGGCCAGAAGAGTGGGCAGCGTCAGGCTGGTGACGTGGGGCATCTGCTCTTCTTCGTTGCGGTGGTTCCAGCCCTCGCGGATGACGTTGACCCCCAGGAAGGTGAAGACGACAAAGCCCAGCCAGTGGTCCCAGGCCGCAATGTACTGGTGCACGGTTCCCGTGAGCAGGAAGCCAAGCACGGGCATCAGGAATTGTCCCGCCCCGGTGGAGAGGGAAAGCTTGATTCCGTTGCTCAAACGTTTTTGCTTAATGAGCAAGCCGTAGGAGAACGCCACGACGAAGGCGTCTACGGAGAGGGCAAAAGCCAGGAATAACAAGTCGGCAAGCGGCATGCTCATTGCGGAGAGGCACTCTAGGACATCCCCGGGAAAAAGCAATTTTTTTGTTCCACGCGGTTTTTTCCGGGTTCCGGGTGCATGGGAGAGAGAAGAATCGGCACATTCCCCATGAGGGACTGCCCAAATGCATGGAAGTCTGTTGTAGAGAGACTTTCCCGTTTTTCGTCAGGAGATTCGCCTATGCAATATTACTCTTTTCAAATGCAAAAACTGCTGAATAACAGCCTTTGCGTGATCGGGGGATCAGTTAATTTGGCGTTGGCGGTTTCTTTTACGCCCAGGTGCAGTAATTCAACGGAATAGCGATTGTCATGAAGAAGATAATGAGAATGGGAAAATTCGTGGTGTTCTCTGTTTTTAGAATTTCCCCTTGATAGATAAAAATTTTGTTTATTCATTAATTTACTCAAAGTCAATATTTTAGATTACTTGCATATTTTCTTGCTTAAGAAAATGAATGAGACGGTAAAAAGTAATGCGGCAATAGATGAAAATATAATAGAAAATGTGCTATGGAACCATTCATCAAAACACAGTTCTCTAAGTCCGGAACATACACATAATACGTTGAAGATAGCTACACTAACGAGAATAAATTTCATTTTCAAAGGGTATTAAGCGAAGTAATTTAATCCTGAGTAGTGAAATTCTCAAGCATAAAGGCCTGAAAATGTTTCTGCAGGAGCCGTAAATTTCCCCCAATGATATTCCCGGCGCTACGGCTCCATAAACTGAATGCTGGAAGAGGGACATTTCTTCCGTCCGTCATGCGGTGAAGAAGAAAGGAGAGGATTACTTGCAGTATTTTTTCATGTAGGGCAGCACGGCGTTTGCCCAGATGGCATAACCCTTTTCCGTAAAGTGCAGGTTGTCCCTGCTGATGCCGGGCAGGAGCTTGCCTGCGGGGTCCAGAAAGCGCTTGTTGATATTGGCGTAGGTGGTGCGGGGCAGTTTGCACTGGGCCAGGACGGCATTGATTTTGTCATTGTGCTGGCGCAGCTTGTCCTGCGGCCCCGTGCCGCGGGGGAAAATGCCCAGCAGGAGCACATGGGTGTCCGGGAACCTGACCAGCAGGTGCTCCACGGCGCCCAGAATGCCCATGGCCGTTTTTTCCGGAGCTTCCCCAGCCTTGAAATGGCCGGTGTTATTGGTGCCGATCATGACGATGCAGAGTTTGGGTTCCGTCTGGGCCGGTATGCCGGAATCCGTGATTCGGTAAATCAGGTTGGTGGTCTGGTCTCCGGAAATGCCGAAGTTGCAGGGATGGTAGGGTTTGAATTCCTTTTCCCATACTTGCTTTCCTTCTCTTTTCCAATAGTCCGTGATGGAGTCTCCCAGGAAAAGGACGCCGCAGGGATTGTTTTTCACCTGCTCTACCTGTTGTTCATACTGCTGCCTCCACCATTGGGGTTGTTCCCGCGGCAACGGGAGCAGGGGGGACGGCAGGTCGGCCGCCGTCGCCATGGAGAGGGAGGCCAGGAGGGAGAACGCAATTGCACGCAAGGTTTTCATTTACTTTCATAGTATACGCATGTTTTTTTTAAAACGTTACATAAAAGTTGTTGTTTTTTTCCGCTTCTGCTGTGCGCTGGCAGCTCTTGCGCCGGGGCGTTCCCCCTTGCCAGATTCCGGGGGGTGGTGTAGCTTGTGACGGTATGAGTGAGGTATCCCTGCAGCATGGAATGGCGCGCCAGATGGCCGCCTCCCAGTCCATGCAGGCCGGGATGCAGATTCTCCAGGCCTCCGCTCTGGAATTGAAGCAGCTTCTCCGCCACGCGCTGGAGACCAATCCCATGCTTGAGGAATTGCCGGACGCTTCTCCGGAAGCCCTGGAGGACGGTCCGGACGGAGACGCCTGGAATGAGCGGGAGGACGGCTGGAACGAGTTTACGCCGGAAGGCCGCCCATCCGCGGAGGCCGCCGCACGCCGCGATTTCATGTATGAGTCCGTGGTGGCTCCGGAATCCCTGAAAACCCATTTGACGGACCAGGCGCAGCATTCCGCGCTGACCGGGCGCGCCCGGGACGCCCTGTTCCTGCTGATTGACGCCCTGGACGACCGCGGCTTCCTGACGGAGTCCCCGCAGGAGCTGGAAGAACGGGAGTGCTTCAGCATGAGGGATATGGAGGAAGCCCTGGACGTGCTGAGGGGGATGGACCCTCCCGGCGTGGGAGCGGCGGATTTGAGGGATTCCCTGTTGATTCAGCTTGAACAGCGCGGCTTGAAGCGTTCGCTCGCCTTCCGCCTGGTCAAGCGCTGCTGGCGGGAGCTGGCGGCGCACAAGTATGAGGAGGCCGCGCGCCTGCTGGACGTGGAGCCGGAAGCCGTGGCGGAGGCTCTGGAAGTGATCCGCAGCCTGACGCCGGACCCCGGCTGCGCCTATGCTCCCGGCGGCAATCCCCATCTGCTGCCTGACGTCATCGTGGAGGAAGGGCCTTCCGGGGGTCTGGATGTAGTCCTCACTTCCGAGTACCTGCCGCGCCTGTCCATGAATGAACGGTACATGGAGCTGATGGCGGAGAGCTCCGGCAGCCGGGAGCTCCGGCAGTATCTCCGCAAGGCATTCCGGGAAGGGCAGGAACTGCTGCGCGCCCTGGACATGAGGCAGGAGACCGTGCTGCGCCTGGCCCGCGCCATCGTGCGGCGGCAGGAGGATTTTTTCAGGTTCGGGCCGTCCCGGCTGAAGGCCATGGGCATGGAGGAGGTGGCGGAGGAAATGGGGGTGCACGTGTCCACGGTTTCCCGTGCGTGCCGGGACAAGTACCTGCTGTGCAAGTGGGGGATGAAGGAGCTAAGGGCCTTTTTCAGCGCGGGCGTTCCGGCGGAGGGGGGCGCTTCCCTGGGCGGAGCGGGCGCGGAGGCCGTGGCGTCCGGCGCCGTTCAGGAGCTGATGCGGCGGTTGATTGCGGAGGAAGATTCTTCCAAGCCCCTCAGTGACGCCAGGCTGGCCGCCGCGCTTCAGGAGCAGGGGGTGAACATCGCCCGCCGCACGGTGGCGAAGTACCGGGAGCAGATGAAGATTCTGCCCGCCTCCCTGCGCCGGGGGATATGACAGTCCACTATATTTTTTAATGGTTTATTGATAGTTTATTATCAATAATTTATGTATTGTTCTGCGGGAATGCTTTCCCTGTTTTTATTTCCGGAGGAAGAGGCGGTTGACTGCTGCGGCTTTGGTGCTATAGTCCCCGCTTTATCGTGATGCGTACATTTACCTGGCCTATTGCCCTGCTGCTGGCGGGGCTTCTTTTTCAGACGGTGGCGTTTGCCGTTCTGAATACGGTGGTTCCGCTGTGGATGGAACAGTCTGACGCCGCCACCTGGGAGGCCGGGCTGGTGGGGGCTTTTTTCTTTCTGGGGAACCTGGCGGGCACGCTGATGGCCGGCGGGGTGATCCGCAAGGCCGGCTTCAAGGGGAGCTACCAGTACGCGTGCGTTTTATGCGCGGCGTCCACCCTGCTGCTGCTTGTGTTTCCAGGCGCGCTGGCCTGGAGCGGCCTCCGGCTGCTGACGGGGATAAGCTGCGCCCTGGTCTGGGTGGTGGTGGAGAGCGCCCTGCTGAGGGCCGGAACACTGAAAACCCGCGGCATTCTTCTGGCCTCCTACCTGGTGGTTTATTATCTGGGAACGGTGCTGGGCCAGCTCCTCCTGGGCTGGTTTCCCAGCGACATGTCCCTGGTGGTGACGGAGGTATGCGTTCTGTCCGCAGTGGGCATGATTCCCCTGCTGTTTGCCCGCCTGGAGTCTGATTCCGCGGGCGCCCTGTCTTCCACCCATGTGGAGGTTCGGACGCTGCTCAAACGCCGCAGCGTGTTTCTGGGCGTGGTGGGGTGCGTGATTTCCGGCGTAGTGCTGGGTACCATTTACTGCCTGATGCCCCTGTTCCTGAAACACCAGGGCATGAACCACTCCTCCGTGGGGTACTGGATGGCCCTGCTGATTGCCGCGGCTATTCTGGGCCAGTGGCCCATGGGACGGCTGGCGGACAAATACGGGCGCGCCTTCGTCATGAAATGCCAGTCCCTGCTGGTGGTGGCCGCATGCGCGGGGCTGGTGCTGAAAGGCGGCCTGATGGCCCCCTCCCTGATCGCGCTGGGGCTGGCGGGTTTCTCCCTGTACCCCGTCGCCATGGCCTGGGGGTGTGAAGAGGCCTCACGGGATGAGCTGGTGACCATGAACCAGCTTCTGCTGCTGAGCTACTCCATTGGCACGCTGGCCGGGCCTTCCCTGACCTCCTTCCTGATGCAGCGGTATTCCGACAACTGGATGCCGATGGTCATTGCGCTGGTGGCGCTCTCCTTCATGCCCGTGCTGATGCTGGGCGGCGGCCACGGAAGAAGAAAGCTGTCCCGGTAAAAGAAGAGGGGGAGAAAGAGGCGTCAGGGTTTTTTCTGGTCCGCCGCGGCGTTTTTCTCCGGTTTGGGCACGTCATTGTCCGCCACCTGGTGAATCATGTCCGTCAGGGCGTGCACATAGTCCTCCGTATGGGAATCCGTAATGGCGTACTTGCACAGGCATGAGACCGTGGGGATGCCCAGCGCCGCGTAATGGCGGTCATTGCCCGCAATGGCGGAGGGCTCCCGGTGGAAGGTGGGGGGAGCCTGCTCCCAGGATTTGGTGAAGGGAGTGGCGCACTGGCCCGCGAATTCCTTGCCGCGGAGCGTGGTCATGAACAGCACGGCTTCCTGCGGGGATTCCGGTTCCGGCTGTTTCTGCTCCGCAGCGGCGGCCAGTTCCTGCGGTTCCAGGTTGATCATGCCCAGGATGTTGGCCGCGCCGATGCTGCCGCTCAGGGTTTTGGCGTGGACGGAGGCTCCTGAGGAGGCGGATGCGGGTTCCGCTCCGTTCGCATACGCGACGAAGTAAATGTTGTGGTTGGTGGGAATGTCCTTGAGGCCCCTGGCCGTTTCCAGCAGCAGGGCCGCTCCGCTTCCGTTGTTGAGCCGTTCGCTGGAATCGTAATTGGCTCCCACTACGATGCTCTGGTTGTTGGAATACAGTCCGGGCTTGTAAACCAGGACGTTGTAGATGGCGGTCCCCTTTTTCGCATCCCCTCCGGAAACGGGCTGCAAGGTGACGGCATAACCCATGTCCGAGAAGCTTCCGGCGATGTATTTGGCGGCGGCTTCCATGGATTTGGGCTGCCGGGCGTTTCTGGGCCCGATGTCTTTTTGCAGGACTTCCGTATGCTTTTCCATGCGCGCGCCCAGGCTCCGCGGGGTATCCGGGCCGCCGGAGGAGGAAGCGGGAAGGAGGGTGCAGGAGGAGAGGCCGGAGGCCAGCAGCAGGAATCCGGCGGTCAGGGCGGCGTGTTTGTGAATGCGGGTCATCTCTTACAGGGTTTCAACGTAATGCAGTTCACGGGCAATCTGGGCGGCCAGGGGAATTTTCAGATGGTCCGGCAGGACGCTCCACGTATAGGTTTCCACCTCCAGGTGGGGGTTCAGGCCCGGATGGCTGCGGAGGAAGGCGTGCGTTTTCAGGATGAAATCCTCCGTGCCCCGCAGGGGCGGTTCCGGGGAGGCGTACAGGGGAATGTGGTAATGAATGCGCCATTGGGAATCCCGCGTTTCCTCCGCGTAATCCCGCCCGTAGGCCAGGGCGTTCGGCAGGTCCGGGAAAAGCATGGTTCTGCCCCGGTGGAGGATGCTGGTCTGGTGGAAATAAACGCCGTCGTCAAACTGGCGGAGGCGTTCCAGGTCTTCCTCCCCGCGTATGCGGCATTCCAGGGCGTTGGAGAACTGCACCTTGCAGAGGGAGATGTTGTTTTCCTCCCAGGCGGAGAGGGTGTCTGCCGGTTCCTCCCGCAGGATGGCGAAGTGGCAGGTGTCATACGTCAGCCCCAGGTGGCGTTCAATGAGTTCGGGGCGGCGGGAGTGGTTGCGCAGGCCGTTGAAAAAGCGGATGGCGCCCTCCGTATCGTGGAAATGGCCGAATGGCTCCGGCTCCAGCCCAAGCTGCATCAGGCGTCCGGTCTGCCTGCTCAGCACGTCCAGGAATCCGCTCATGGCGTCCAGACGGGAGAACATGCGCTCCTCCTCCGCATGGAACCAGCTGTGGGAGGCGGGGAGCGTGCTGACGGTCAGCCTGTCTGCGTTTTCATCCCCGATGCGGGCCAGGATGCGGAACAGGTTGCAGGTGTATTCAAAACGTTCCGGCGTGGTCCAGTCCGGCTGGAAAACGTGTTCCTTCACCCGCTGGCCGTGAAAGTTCCCGTAGGGAAAGCCGTTGAGGGTTTCCACGCGCGCGTTGTGTTCGTCCAGCCATGCTTTCAGGGCTTCCACGGCGTGCGGCGTTTCCAGCAGTTCCGCTGCCGCCCTGGCGGACAGGCGCAGGCCGATGCCCAGGGGGCGGTCCTTCAGGGGGGAATTCAGTGCGGCCAGTTCCTGCCGGATGCGGGGAACGTGGGTCTGGAGGGCTTCCCGGGTTTCCGCCCAGGATTCGGCGGGATGGATGTTGGTGCAGTAGGAAAGCATGGCGGGGCAGTATGTGCTGTTTTGGGGAACGGCGTTCCACTCCGGGGGAAAATGGTGGAAAATGCGTGCGCATGGGACGTTCCTCAAGCCTACATACGGTTCCGCAGTGAGGAAAAATTTCATGGAATTGCGGCTTTTGGCGTCATCCGGAAGCGTCCTTTCCGGCGGAAAGAATGGCTTTGAAAAGGCTCCGGATATATGGTAGTATCTTTCCGTTATGCGTCCGTTCTTCTTTCTCCTTCTTGGTGTTCTGTTCCACGGGGACGTCCTGCGCGCGGCGGAGGAATCAACGGCATGGAAATCCTCCCTGGTCCGGTTCAGCCGTCCGGCGGAATGGAAGGAGACGCGGCCCCAGAAGGGAACCGGGGACAACTCCTGGGCGAAGGACGCCACGCCGATCGGCAACGGAAGAATAGGAGCGCTCATTTACGGAGGCGTGGAAAAGGACCGCCTGGAGCTGACGGAAATCAGCATGTGGTCCGGAGGTTTTTGCAGTGCGGAAGCCAAGGACAAGGGGCCGGATTCCGTCAAATTCGGATCCTACCAGCCGTTCGGCACGCTGGAAATCACGTATCCGGCAGCAGAGAACGTGCAGGATTATAAAAGGACGCTGGATGTGGCGGAGGCGCTGGCTTCCGTGTCCTACAACTCCGGGGGAGTCCGTTACCGGAGGGAGTATTTCGCCAGCGTTCCGCACCAGGTGGTTTCCATGACGGTGCAGGGGGACAGGCCCCGTTCCGTGGAAGCCTCCTTCCGCCTGGCGACCTTGCATCCTCAGGACAGGATTACGGCCACGGCCGGAGGGGGCAGGGGAATGATTCTGATGCAGGGTTCCCTGAAGAACGGATTGACCTATGAGGCGCGCATTGCCGTTCTTCCCAGGGGTGGAAGTGTCACGGCTAACGGCGGCTCCATCACCGTCCGGCGGGCGGATTCCTGCCGCGTGCTGGTTTCCCTGGCTACGGATTACGTGCTGGACGCTTCCCGGAACTGGAAGGGGGAGCCGCCCCGCAAGAGGAATGACGCCGTTCTGGCCCGTGCGCTCAAGGCGGCTCCGGAGCAGTTGAAAGCCGCCCACCGGGGCGCCTACGGCAAGCTTTACCACCGCGTTTCCCTGGACCTGGGAGAGACGGAGGACGCCACGGCGGAACTCCCCGTCAACGAGAGGCTGAAGAGGTACAGGCAGGCGGTGGACGCCGGAAGGGACGCCCGTGATCCCGATCTGGAGGAACTGGTGTTCAACTTCGGCCGCTACGTCATCCTTTCCTCCTCCCAGCCGGGGAATCTGCCCGCCAACCTCCAGGGCCTGTGGAATTACAGCCTGATTCCGCCGTGGGATTCCGACTACCACAATAATATCAACATCCAGATGTGCTACTGGGGAGTGCTCCCCTCCAACCTGGCGGAATGTTATGACCCGCTGGTGGATTACATCCGGGAAATGGCGCCCGCCGCGCGTAAAATCACCCGGGAGGAGAAAGAGTTCAGGACGGCTGGCGGCAAGCCCGCTCCGGGCTGGACGTCCAGGACGGCCCAGAACATTTACGGGGGCCAGGGATTTAAATGGAACAAGCCCGCTTCCGCGTGGTATGCCCTGCATCTGTGGGAACGCTACCTGTTCACGATGGACAGGGAGTATCTGAAAACGACGGCTTACCCGATGATGAAGGAAATCTGCCGTTTCTGGGAAAGCCAGCTCAAGCCCCTGCACGCGGGAGGAAGCAACTTCCGGACGGAGGACAGGAAGGTGACGCCGGAAATAATCTCCCGGGAGTTGAAGGACGTGAAGGAAGGAACGCTGGTGGCTCCGATGGGCTGGTCCCCGGAACACGGCCCCAGGGAGGACGGCTGCGCGCATGACCAGCAGATCGTGTGGGAATTGTTCCATGATACCGTACAGGCCGCGGAAACCCTGGGCGTGGACATTGCCTGGAGGAAAGAACTGGCCGCCAAGAGGGATCTTCTGGCCGGTCCCAGGGTGGGGGAGGACGGCCTGCTGCTGGAATGGATGATCGCCCGCAAGCCGGGCGGCTCCTGGGACCCGCGCCACCGGCACACCTCCCACTTGTTTGCCGTTTATCCCGGCAGCCGGATCAGCCCGGAAAAGACGCCGGAATGGGCGGAAGCCGCCCGCAAATCCCTGCTGGCGCGCGGAACCACGGGGGATTCCCGCCGTTCCTGGACCTGGGCGTGGCGCGCCAGCCTCTGGGCGCGTTTTCTGGACGGGGAAAAGGCTTATGAGATGATTCGGGGCATGATGCGCCACAGCATGATGGACAGCCTGTTCACCACGCATCCGCCCATGCAGGTGGACGGAACCATGGGCATCGTGGCCGGCTTTGCGGAGATGCTGCTCCAGTCCCGCACCGGCCGCCTGCATCTCCTGCCGGCGCTGCCGGAAGCCTGGAAAAACGGGAGCGTGCGTGGGCTGAAAGCCCGCGGCAACATTACCGTGGACATGGACTGGAAGGACGGCAGGGTAACGCAGTTCCGCCTTTCCTCCCCGGTGGCCCAATCCGTCAAGGTGGCCGCCAATGGCACGGAAAAGACGTATGAACTGACGCCGGAGACGCCCGTCAAAGGCAGTTGAGGAATCTTCAGAACGGTTCAGGACCGATGTCTCTCACGCCGTTACAGCTGTTTTTCAGCAGGTACAGCCTTGTTTCTGTTGTAAGGTGCCCCATTTGCCAAGGGAGTAATGCGCCCGCTGATGCCTGGATGAACAAAAGGGCTTGTGCCTGTAACGGGAAGTCGGGGCATGGAATGAGTTTTTGACATTTCCACAGGCGGATATTAAAATTAGTAGAATGGAAGATGCGCCTTTGAATACGGATTTTATCAATTTAACGGCGGACAATCTGGCCAGTGAACATTTATGCTGCATTATCCGCAGCCGGGCCCCCCATCCGGGCGTTGAAGCAAAGCGGCAATGGCTTTCCGGCCGGATCAGGGAAGGCCACGTCTTTAGAAAGTTAAATGCCAAGGGAGTGGTTTTCATTGAGTATGCCCCTCTGGAGACGGCCTGGGTTCCCATCCTTGGGGACAACTACTATTATATATATTGCTTGTGGGTTTCCGGCAGCTACAAGGGGAAAGGGTATGGAAAATTGCTGATGGAATATTGTCTGGCTGATGCCAGGGAAAAGGGCAAATCCGGCGTTTGCATGCTCGGAGCTGAAAAACAGAAAGCGTGGCTTGCCGATCAATCCTTTGCGAAGAAGTTCGGCTTTGAGGCGGTGGATGCTGCCAGTCATGGCTATGAACTGCTTGCTCTTTCCTTTGACGGAACAACGCCGAGGTTTGCGCCGAATGCCAAAAAGGGGAGAATTGAGAGCCGGGAGCTGACAATTTATTATGATATGCAATGCCCCTTTGTGTATCAAAACATTGAGATCATAAAACGGTACTGTGGAGAGAACGATGTTCCGGTATCTCTCATCAGGGTGGATACGCTGCAAAAGGCAAAGGAATTGCCCTGCGTCTTCAATAACTGGGGCGTGTTTTACAAGGGGAATTTTGAAACGGTGAATTTGTTGTTGGACGTCGCCAATCTAAAGAGAATCCTCAAGAAATGAGTTGAGCCGGTGCTTTCATAAATTATTCAGGCTGTGCGGTTGCACCTTCCGGGTGCAAGGCATTCTTCCTTTCCTGCCTTTTTCACTAACAGCAGGCAGGGAACCAATGCTTATTGCGGGTTTTCATGCTCCGTCTTTATGAACGTGAGCGCCCGTTCCATCAAGGAACAGGGGGGCTGCCAATGGAACAGCCTGCCTCCTTTTACCCCTGCAACCGCTGTTCACGCCAATAAAAAACAGGCACGCCTTGCAGCGGCCTGTTTTCTGAACGGGGAATCCGCTCCGGCCTGGAAGCCCGCTGTAAAGGCGGAAAAGCTCCAGGCCGGATGGGGAATGAGTTTTTTACTGAACGATGCCCAGCGGGGCGGTCGTCTTCCAGTCTCCGCGGGTGAAGTCCGGGAACACCTGGGGCATGCCGCCCTGGGCCACGGAGTATTCGGAAAGCTCGGAGACGGAGGACCAGAAGGCGCCTTCGTATACGTTCTGGTCCATCGGTTCGCCCTTGCGGAGGCATTCGATGATGCGGTAAAGCATCACGAAGTCCATGCCGCCGTGGCCGCCCATCTTCAGGGCCAGCGGGCCGACTTTCTTCCAGAGCGGGTGATCGTACTTTTCAAAAATGGGGGCCAGTTTTTCGTTGCCTTCAATCCATTCGTGATAGTTGCCGTTGCCCAGCTTTTCACCGGCCACGCGGGTCGGGAAGCCGGCCAGCGTGCCCAGGGTGCCCTGAATGAGGTTCAGGCGGGAGTAGGGGCGCGGGCTGGTTTCATCCCATTCCACCAGGATGGTGCGGCCCATGGTGGTCTTGATGATGGAGGTGTTCATGTCGCCGCAGGCGAAGTCCAGCTTGTTCCACTTGTGGTCCGCCGGGAAATTCTTCTTGGCATAGGCGGCGCGGCCCAGGGCCGGGCTGGAGAAGGAAACGAGCCTGCCGAAGCAGTCGTCCTTGCGGGCCAGGTTCATGTACTGGGCGATGGGGCCGAGGCCGTGCGTGGGGTAGACGTTGCCATTGCGCTTGGCGTAGTGGTAGGTTCTCCAGGAGCCGGTGCCGCGGTCCACCTGCTTCATCTGGCCGCGCAGTTCGTGGATGTAGGCGGCTTCCCCGTACAGCAGGTCGCCGATGACGCCCTGGCGCACCATGTTCAGGTACATGAGTTCTTCACGTCCGTAGTTGACGTTTTCCATCATCATGCAGTGCTTCCGGGTTTCCTCGGAGGTATTGACGATTTCCCAGAGTTCCTTGATGGAGACGGCCATGGGGACTTCCACAAAGGCGTGGGCGCCCATTTTCATCACGTCGCAGGTGACGCGGCAGTGCCATTCCCAGCTGGGGCAGACGATGACGGCGTCCGGCTTGACTTCCTTCATCATGCGCTTGTAGTCTTCCGGGCCGTTCGTGAAAATGGGAGGGCGCTTGCCCGTCTTCTTTTCCACCAGCGCCGCGTTGCGTTCCGCCCAGTCCTTGTACAGGTCGCAGATGCCGACGACTTCCGCGCCTTCAATGACGGCCATCTGGCCCACGTGCATGGAGCCGCGTTCACCTACGCCGACGAAGGCCACGCGCACCTTGTCCAGCTTGGGGGCCCTGAAGCCGCCCATGTAGATGGCGCCGGGCTTGCGCGGGGGCCACGTGGTCATGGGACCGATGTTGTTCGGGTCCGGAACGATGATCTTTTTGGGAGCCAGGGGAGCTACTTCCTGGGCGTTGGCGAAGGAACCGGCAGCCAGGGCGCCAGTAGCCAGACCCAGGGTCTGAAGGAAACGACGGCGTGATGATGAATTATCCATGGATGGTAATTATATGGAAGGATTTGAGTCCTTAGTTTGCCATACATACCCGGACTTGAGAATCTTTCTTTCACGGATGGTGCAAAAAATGCATTCTCCTGCGGGAGAGAGGTGCTCCGCGCCGGAGGCGTCAAAAGAGGGGAAGGCAGGCTCCTTCCGGGAGGCGGGCATGAAAAAGGCCCCATTCCTGCCGCAGTGCGGGAAGGACGGGGCCTGTCAGGTGCATCACCCGGTTGTGCCGATGTTGCATGCCGTTGCTTGGGAGTGAAGGGGGGTGAGCGTATCGCTGCACCGCGGTCCGAAGGATCGGCCCTGCATCGGAGGACATCCGGAGAGTGTTGCGTGGTGTCGCCGGCGCTGGCTGTTGTTTCCTTTCCTGGCGACGGGGAAGATCATTCCGTTTCCTGCGGCTTCTGTTCAGGGAACCTTGACGGGGTCCGCATGCCGTGGAATCGGGATCATCTTCCCGGTCGTTTTGAAGTGGTCCGGTTACTGAGCCGTGCCGGCGGCGGGAAGTTTTGACGCGGCAAGCCTGGCATAAGCTTCATTCAGCGCCTTGCCCAGCCTGGGGCGGAAAACGGTGGTGGTCGGCAGCTGCGTGCCTTCCATGTCACAGGAGCGGAGGATGTCGGGAATGGACGGGGCCAATGCACGTTTCATGATATTCATGCAGTCTTCCAGGTCCACTCCGTATTTTTCCTCCATCAGGTTTTCAATACGGTCCGCCATCTGCTCCATCCTCTCAATCTGTTTTTTAGTCAGAATCGGCTGAATGGTCGCGTTCGGGTCGGGGACGTAGCTGGTCAGCATTTCAATGGCCCGTTTCAGGTCGTCCGGCAATTCCGTTGCATTGCCGCTGTTGAGAACCTGAGCCAGAACCTGGTAGCTGCTGGTAGCGTTTTCGTCATAATCATGAATGCCTGAGGCCAGCGCCACGCCTGCGATGCTCTGCACGTAGCGGGCTACTTCCGGGGAATAGTTGCCTTCCACAAACGTGGAGGGAACGTCATCCGCGTAAGCCTGCATGGCGGCCTGGCAGGCGAGGGAACCGACGGTACCCACGCACAGTGTCTTGATGATGGACGAGATGATTTTCATGATTGAAACTCCGGTTGAAGCTTCCCGACTGGAACGGTCCGGTGAACCGTTTGTAGCAAGTGAGACTGTGCAGCCCCTGATTTCGTTCAAAAGTTTTTTTGAATGATTAAAATCATGCGCCCGCACGGCTTCCCTGCCTTCCGGCGGAATTCCGCCTTCCGTAACTTTTCCGCGGCCCCCTGCGGGAGGCGGAACGGTTTTCCTGCATGGAGTTTTTCCTTTCCCTGTGCGTGCCGGGAACCGTCTGCAATTCAGACGGTATGGTGGCGCTGGAGGAATGGACGGGAAGGAGGCGCCCCAGCAGCTTGTGCACGTCCCTGGCTTTTTTGATTTCATCCGGGGAACAGAGGGCGATGGCTTGCCCGGCGGCTCCGGCGCGTGCCGTGCGGCCGATGCGGTGCACATAGACTTCCGGTTCTTCCGGCAGATCGTAGTTGATGACGAGCTGCACGTCTTTCACGTCAATGCCGCGGGCGGCGATGTCCGTGGCGACGAGAATGGGCGTTTCCCCGGAACGGAATTCCCGGAGCATGCGTTCACGCGTGCCCTGGCTCTTGTCGCCGTGGATGGCGGAGGCCGGGTGGTCCTTTCCGGTCAGGAAGGAGGCCAGGCGGTTCGCGCCGTGCTTGGTCCGGGTGAAGATGAGCGTGCGGCCCGGCTGTTCCTGCTGTTCCAGCAGATCCAGGGTAAGGGGCCTTTTTTCCGCCTGGGAGCCAACCATGCAGAGGGACTGTTCCACCCTGTCCGCCGTGGCGGCCGGGGGGGTGACCATCACCGTTTCCGGTTCCTGAAGCAGGGACTGGGCCAGTTGCAGAATGTTGTCCGGCATGGTGGCGGAGAACATCTGGGTATGGCGTTTCTTCGGGATTTTGGCGACGATCTTTTTCAGGGCCGGAGCGAAGCCCATGTCCAGCATGTGGTCCGCTTCGTCCAGAATCAGGGTTTCCACACCGCCCAGGTTGACGGTCTGGCGTTCCAGATGGTCAATCAGCCTGCCGGGCGTGGCTACCAGAATATCCAGGCCGCCGGCCAGCTTCTTGAACTGGGGGGCGTACCCCACGCCGCCGAAGATGACGGCGGTGGACAGGTTCAGCCCTTTGGCATAGGCGCAGATGTTGTCATGAATCTGCGCGGCCAGTTCCCGGGTGGGGCTCAGGATGAGCGCCCTTACCTGGCGGGCAAGCGGCTTTCTGGGATGTTCTGAAAATTGTTGAATGAGGGGCAGGGCGAACGCGGCCGTTTTGCCGGTTCCGGTCTGCGCCAGTCCCATCAGGTCCTTGTTCTGCAGCAGCAGGGGGATGCAGGCTGCCTGGATGGGGGTGGGGGTCTTGTACTCCAGTTTCTCCAGCTGGCGGAGAATGGGAGCCGACAAGCCAAGCTCCCTGAATGTGGTTGATACCATGTTTATTGATGTGTCTGTGAATGCGCCTCGGCTGCAATGAACTGACGGAATCACGACAATAGCGGAACAAAAAGAAGCCCGCAGGAGCGATACTGAAAGGATCAATACGGAGACGCCCGTATTCCGCCAACCGCAAATGACTATCAAAAATCAACAACCAAGCACCATTTGGCGGGAACAGCACGATATAAGCACGGCGCAGAATATCCGTCAAGAGAAATAAAAACGTCTATTGCGTCAGGATTCCGTTTTCCGGTGTTTTCCTGAGAAGTCTGGCGGGACGCCTCCTGAGGAGAGTCAGATTCGCGTTGCGGAACCTCGGCAGTGTGCGGCCCCTGTGCCCATTTTCCTTTGAAAGTGTGTTGCATAGTTATGGAAACTATAGCAGAGGAGAACTGGCGAAATAGCCTGGGCAATGGAGCCTATGCAAGATGTTTGCTCTCCTGGTTTCGACCCTCTCTGCACCTTCTCGGAAGGCTGGGAAACTGACGGAGCCTCCAAGCAAATTCTCACAAGAGCCTGGCAAAAGGAATGGACTGCCCTCCGGTAAGAACCGTGCGTAAAACGGAATTACTATTCGTTGATGAAAACAAAATACCATCAAAATACTTTGTTGACTGTGAAATACCTTTTTGATGTAAATAAACAGTTTTGATGATAATATAAAGTCAACGAAATCATTTGTTGACTTTGAATCCTACTTTCATTATCAACAAAGTTGTGATGAAGACACCTTATCTTCCGGAATATCTGCCTGTTCTAAAAAGAATTGATGCAAACGCATTTGCCGATATCCTGGGAAAAGCCAACGGAGCTGTAGCTCGTTATGATGGAATAGTAAGGACGTTGGTCAATCCTGACATTCTCCTGTCACCCTTCATGACTCAAGAAGCAGTTCTGTCTTCCAAAATCGAAGGCACGCAGGCAACCATTGACGAAGTGTACGAACAAGACGCTGGCATATCATTCAGCGAAAGCAAAAGGGAGGACATTGACGAAATTAAAAATTATCGGTCAGCCTTGAAATTTGCATCCCGCAGTCTCGGAGAAAGGCCGTTGAGCCTTGGCTTGGTCAAGGAAATCCATAGAATTCTGCTGGAAGGCGTGCGCGGCAACACAAAGTCCCCCGGCCTTTTCCGAGAGGTACAAAACTGGATAGGTTCCCACGGCTGCCCGATCGAACAGGCCTCCTACATTCCTCCCGATCCGGTGCACGTGGAAGCCTTGATGGAAAACTGGTTGGACTACATGGTGAATGATTGGAGCATTGAGGAGAAAGCTCAGCTGGACCCTCTTGTTCGGGCAGCCGTGATGCACGTTCAGTTTGAGATGATTCATCCATTTCTGGACGGCAACGGCCGAATCGGACGGCTCATGATTCCTCTTTTTCTTTATGCCAAGAACATTTTGCACCGTCCCATGTTTTACATGTCCGCCTATCTGGAAGCTCACCGGGACGAATATTACAGATGCTTGAATGCCGTCCATGAAGAAAATAAATGGAACGAATGGCTTTCCTTTTTCCTGCGGGCGATGGTGGAGCAGGCCACGGCAAACATCAACCGCGCCGTAGAGATCAACAAACTTCATAACGAACTAGAAGATGCTTTCAGGAACATCACCCATTCCGAATACTCTCATCTGCTTCTGGATTGCATTTTCGAGACCCCCATCTTTACGAGGCCTCAAATTATTAAAAAAATGAAGGAGAAGGAAAACACCTGCCAAGACATGACTGTTCGCAATCTCCTGAATCAGATCATCGAAGCCGGGTTGGTGCGGAAGGTGAGAGAAGGAAGCGGCAGAAAGCCTGCCGTATTTGAGCTGGGAAAACTTCTGCAAATCGCCTCTGGCTAGCTCGTGAGATAAAACAAGCAAGTTACGGCACTAACCCTTATCATGAAATAATCTGCCTGAATGGAGTTCAGAAAATAATGAAAAGGCTGCCTTTCATGGGCTGCCTTTTTTATCGCTGTTTTCCATTTTTCTGTCGGCATATGGGATGGTGATGAAAGGGCGCCGGGGTACCCGGGGGAGAAGATTCCCCTGTTCGGTTTCAAGCTGTGGATGTACATTCCTCTTTCCGGCATGCGGAGGGAAGAACAGCCGGGAACCTGGCGGGGAACCCTTAGTGCTGGAAGAATTTGCGCGCGCCCACGCAGTAAACGGCCCCGGAATACACGGTCAGGATGATGGAGCCCCACAGAGTGAACTGGTACAGGAAATTGGAAGCTCCGGATCCGTGCCACAGGCAGAGCGCCGCAAGCTGGTCCAGGAAGGAGGGCAGGTATTCCGGCGTGTGCGTCCAGGTCAGGGCCAGCAGGGAGGCGATGCAGAAAGCCAGCTGGAAGGCGGTTTTCCATTTGCCGGACGTGCCCGCGGGAATGATGACGCCGTGGTCCTGGGCAATCTGGCGCAGGCCCGTGACCAGGAATTCCCGGCTGATGATGAGAATGGTGACCCAGACGGGGCATAGCCCCACGCCCGTCAGGTAAATGAAGGCGGCGGAAACGGCAATCTTGTCCGCCAGGGGGTCAATGAGCTTGCCGAAGGTGGTGACCTGGTTCAGGCGGCGGGCCAGGTAGCCGTCCAGCCAGTCCGTGCAGGCCGCCAGGATGAAGGTGACCAGTGCGGCCAGGTATCCCCAGGAATACTGGTCCGCGATGCTGACTGCTGCCGTGAAGACGACTACCAGGGCAATCCGTGTCAGGGTAATAGCGTTAGGCAGGTTCAGCATACGCGGTTTATTAGGGAGCAGATGACGGTCCGTAGCAAGCTTTTTTGCAGGATTCAGGAATTAAATTCCCGGAATGCGGCACACGGAAAAAATCAGACGGACCATGGAAGGGAGAAGGGGTGGACGGAGGGGGCACATTGGGCGTTTTTGCCTTGAGCTCCGGCGGGATGGAACAGGCGGAAGCCTGCGGCATGATGCAGGGAACGGGTTTCTGTAGCGTCGATGGGAAACAGAGTAGGGTAGGGATGGCGGCCTATTCCCCGACCAGCTTGTTGAAGTCTTCCTCGGAGATGACGGGAACGCCCAGCTTGAGGGCCTTGTCCCGTTTGGAGCCGCCGCCGCTGCCTGCCAGGAGGTAGGAGGTGGATTTGGAAATGGCTCCGGTGGCTTTCCCCCCGTGGGCGGCAATGAGCTGTTCAAAGTAGTCCCGCGGTTGGCTGAGCGTTCCGGTGATGACGAAGGTCTTGCCGGACAGGGCCCCCGCCGGGATTTCCAGAAGGTTGGCCCGGTAGGACTGGGACTGGGGATTGATGCCCAGGCCGCGCAGAACGTCCATCGTATGGTTCCCCGCTGCGGAGGTGAAAAAGCTCTGGAGGGATTTGGCCGCCGCCACGCCGATTTCGGAGCCATAGCTGAACTTGGCCGTGTTCTTGCGCAGGTAGCCCGTTTCCAGATAGGGGGCGGTCAGGCGGTCGATTTCATCCGTCAGTTCCTGATGGCGCTCCTGCACCGCCTCTGCGGAAAGCGCGCCTTCCTTCACCGCCTTTCTGTTTTCACGGGTGTTGGGGTTGGTTTTGGCGGCTTGTTCCATCAGCTCGTCCAGGCGCACGATGTCCCGGAGGTAGGAGGAGTCCGCCACATGCTCCAGGTCCGGGTGCGTGTCCGCCAGCGCCTTGGCGACTACTTCCCCTACCAGGGGAATGCCGAAGGCGATGAGCCAGCGTTCCAGCGGAAGCTCGCGCGCGTTTTGCAGGGCGTCCAGCGCTTTCTGGGCGTTCTTTTCCCCATAGCGGCGCGGTTCCTCCGGCGTGCCCAGGTTCAGGTTGGCGAGCTGTTCCAGCTTCAGGGAGAAGAGGTCCAGCGCGGAGGCAGCCAGGCCGGAGCTTCTCAAAGCTTCCGCCACGGAAGAGCCGATGCTTTCCACGTCCAGCGCGGAGCGGGAGCAGAAGTGGGTGATGCCCGACACGGCCTGCGCAGGACAGGTGAAGTTGGTGCAGCGCCAGGCCACTTTTCCCTCCTCCTTCATGATGGGGTTGCCGCACGCGGGGCACAGGCCCCCCGTGGCTTCCAGAATGCTGTAGGGCCTGGCATCCGCCGGACGTTTGGAAAGGTTCACTTTCAGAACGGCGGGGATGATTTCCCCCGCCTTTTCCACCAGCACGGTATCTCCGATGCGGACGTCCTTCCGGTCGATTTCATCCTGGTTGTGAAGGGTGGCTCGCGCCACCGTGGAGCCGGACAGCAGCACGGGCTTGAGTTCCGCCACGGGCGTCAGCACCCCGGTGCGGCCCACCTGCACGATGATGTTCAGCAGGGCGGTTTCCTTCTGTTCCGGGGGGAATTTGTACGCCGCCGCCCAGCGGGGGGCGCGCGCCGTGGCTCCCAGGGCCTCCCGGGTGGCCATGGAGCTGATTTTAATGACGGCGCCGTCCGTGCCGTAGGGGAGCGTGTGGCGGAGCCTGTCAATGTCCCGCACGGCCTGACGGGTGGATTCCAGGCTGTCCGTATAATACACCGGATCATTGCAGGGAATGCCGCAGTGGCGGAGCATGTCCCAGAAATCCTTTACATTCGTGAGTTCCGGCCCTTCATACGCGCCAAGCCCGTGGGCCAGGAAGGCCAGGGGACGGGCGGCCACCTGCCGGGGGTCCAGCTGCTTGAGGGTTCCGGCGGTGGCGTTGCGCGGGTTGGCGAAGGCGGGGAGACCTTCCGCGTCCCGTTCCTCATTTAGTTTGGCAAAGGCTTCATTGGGCATGAAGACCTCTCCGCGCACCTCCAGCACGGGAGGGGCCCCAGCGGGAAGGGTGAGGGGGACGCTGCGGATGGTGCGGACGTTGGCCGTCACGTCATCCCCCACGTCTCCGTCCCCGCGCGTGGCCGCATAAGCGAGCCGCCCGTCGCGGTACATGATGGAGAGGGCTACCCCGTCAATCTTGGGTTCCACGGAGACGGGCACCGTTTCCGTTTTCAGCGCCTTGACCAGCTTGTTGTAGAATTCCACCAGTTCCTCGTCCGGAACAGGGGCGTCGCGCTGCTCGAAAATGTCGTCAATGGACAGCATGGGCACTGCGTGCCTGATCTGGTTGAAGCCCTGGAGCGGCGCCCCCCCCACACGGCGCGTGGGTGAATCCGGCTCCGCCAGTTCGGGATGGGCCTTTTCCAGTTTTTCAAGCTTCAGGAACAGGGCGTCATATTCCGCATCGGAGATCTCCGGTTCCGCCTGTTCGTAATACAGCCGGTTGTGGCGGCGCAGTTCGGAACGCAGGTAGTCCACGCGGTTGCGCACGTCTTCCTTCGTCTTGCCGGGCTGGACGGGGGCGGCGCTTTCCTGCGGTTCTCCGGCTTGGGATCCCGCTTCATCCTTTGCCTGCTGTGACGGCTGCTTGCCGGCCGCCAGGGAAAAAAGGTCTTCCTCCATAAGGAAAATGAGTGGAAAAGAGGGCTATTTGCTCAGTTTGATGACGGAACAGGGCGTTTTGGAGTGTTCGTGCGCCTTGAACAGAACCGTTCCGTTGACGACGGGCAGGGCGGTGTTGTCTCCCAGCAGCACCGCTTTGGAGTAGCCTGCGGGGAGGGAGACGGAGGTTCCTTCCTCGTCCTCGTATCCGGTGGAATCCAGCGGCTGCATGCGGGCGTATTCCGCGCCTTCCGTCAGTTCCTTCATGGTCCCTTCGCTGGGAGGCTGGGCCGGTCCCTTGTCCGGCGGCGGAACCAGGAAGACGAAGATGTCCCCCTGCCGGTTGATGGAGGCGGGCTGGTCCAGTTCCGTGAAGGCCCGCGTGCCGTACACGGCCTCCCCGTTGATCTTGAGCCACTGGCCCACGCCGCGCATGGTGGCGGCCACTTTTTCCGGAACGGTTCCGTCCGCCATCGGGTTCACGTTCAGCAGGAGGTTGCCTCCCTTGGTGACGCATTCCACCAGTTTTTCAATGACGGTTTCCGGAGACTTGATGTTGGTGTCATACCGGTTGTAGCCCCATTTGTCGCTCACCGTCATGCAGGATTCCCAGTCCACGCCGGGATAGCCGCGCCGGGGGATGAAGCGTTCCGGGGTGATGTAGTCCCCGCAGCGCAGGTCCAGCGTGCCGGCCTGGTCCCGGTTCAGGCCGGAATAGGCGTACAGGCGGTTGTTCATGATGACGCCGGGATTGATGGAGCGCACCATGTCCATCAGTTCCGGCGCTTTCCAGCCCCTGGCCCCTTCCATGGCTCCCTGGGAATAATCCCACCACATGATGTCAATGGGAGCGTAACGGGTCATCAGCTCCCGGACCTGGGCGTGCAGGTACTTCTGGTAGGCGGCGTGGTCCCGCGGGATGTTTTTCCTTTTAAGCATTTCCGCCTGTCCCGCGGGATAGCAGAGGTCCGGGCAGATGGTGTTGTCATAGGACGGGTGGTGCCAGTCGATGACGGAGTGGTAAAGGCCTACCTTCAAGCCGCGCTTGCGGCAGGAGTCCACGTATTCGCGGATAATGTCCCGGTTCACGGCGCTTTTGGAGTCGTAATCCGTCTGGGCGCTGTCAAACAGGCCGAAGCCTTCATGATGCTTGCTGGTGAGCACCACGTATTGGCACCCTGCGTCCCGGGCAAGCCGGGCCCATTCTTCCGTCAGCCCTTCCTTGGGCTTGAACAGGGGCAGGGCTTCCGCAGCGTAGGAATCCGTGTCCACTTCCACGTTTTTCTGAATCCATTCGGAACCGCCGGGCTTGCCTTTCCATTCCCCGGCCAGCCCGGAATACAGGCCGTAGTGGATGAACATGCCGAATTTGGCGTCCCTCCACCATTCCATGCGACGGTTGCGCTCTTCCGCCGTTTCCTTCACAGCGGCGTGGTTGGCGTCCGCGGGGAGGGGAAGTCCGGGGGCGGCTGCCGAGAATTCCGAGGGAACCGTGGCGGGGGCGTTTTGTTCCGTCCTGCCGCTGCGCAGCCGGGCCGCGAACTGTTCATCCAGGGCCAGCGTGGGCTGCCCGTTCTCCGTAACGATTTTAGTGGCGGACTGCTGGGCCAGAGAGGGAAGTGCCAGGGTGAGGGCCAGGGCGGCAATCGTAGCGATTTTCATGGTTTTTCAGGGTGGTATGAAGCGGGGGGAGAAAGATTAAGCCGGTCAAATGACGTCCGTATCCGCGTAACTGCCCAGGATTTTCAGCATGGAGCAGTGCTGTTCCAGCTCCGGGAGGGTTTCCCGTAGGGGGGATTCCTGAATGTGGCCTACGGCGTCTATGTAAAAGACGTACTCCCAGTTGATGACCTTGGAGGGGCGGGATTCAATGCGGATCAGGTTGTTGTTGTGCCGCTGGAAGCAGTTGATGACTTCCGCCAGGGTGCCGGGCTTGTGCTGGATGCGGATGAGCAGGGATGTGCGGTCCCTGCCGCTGGGCTGCGTTTCCTGGCGGCCGATGACGGCAAAACGGGTGGTGTTGCAGGCCTGGTCCTGCGCGTCTTCTTCCAGAATGTTCAGGCCGAACAGTTCCGCGGCCAGCGGGCAGCCCAGGGACGCCGCGCCCATGGAGGCGTTCTCCTTGGCAAGGATGCTGGCCTTCGTGGTGGAGGAGGTTTCCACGAGCTCCGCGTTCGGGAAGTGCCGCAGAATCCAGTTCCGCGTCTGGCCGAGAACCTGCGGATGGGAATACAGGATGCGGATGTGTTCCCGCGGGATGTCCGCCATCAGGCTGTTGCGGATGTTCAGATTGATCTGGGCGCAGATTTTGAGGGGAGAGGTGACGAAGAGGTCCATCACGGCGGTCACGGAGCCTTCCGAGGAGTTTTCCACGGGCACCACGCCGTACTGGGCCTTCCCGCGGTCCACCATGTCAAACACGTCCTTGAAGCTCTGGCACGGGATAAGTTCGCAGCTTTTACCGAACTGCTTGAGGGCCGCCTGGTGGCTCCATGTGCCCTTGGGGCCCAGGTAGGCAATGGTAAGCCCCCCTTCCAGGAAGAAGGAGCAGGAGATGATTTCACGGTAAATGGCCTGGAGGGAGGCCTCCGGCAGCACGCCCGCGTTCAGGCGGTTCAGCTTGCTGAGCAGGGCCGTTTCGCGTTCGGGAACGAAGATGGGGGAATTCCCCTCCTTTTTAATGCGGCCGACTTCATGCACCCATTCGGCGCGGTTCTTAAGCAGCTCCACAATCCGGGCGTCCACCTCGTCAATGGCCAGACGCGCCTTCGTCAGGGCGATGGTCTGTTCATCCGTGTTTCCGCTTTTCTGCTGCCGGGGGGGATTGGCCGGGGAGGCGGAATCCCCGTGTTGAGTGTTCTCCATGTCTCTGTGAAAGCTGTGTGTTTAAAGCCGCGTCAGGGTAGCGGTTCCGCGGGGGCAAATCAAGATTAAAGGGGGGGCTTCTCCATGGCGGATTTTTCTTGCATGCACGGAAGATGCAGGGTAGGTTTGCCTCTCTTTAATATGATGAAAAAAACATTGTTGCCGACTGCCGTGGCATGTTTCCTGGGCGCCGTTTCCCAGATAGCCTGCGCCAGCGGACAGGCCGTGAACGTTTATGTCTCCCAGGTCTCCCTGTCCTTCCCTGATCCTGCCGGCGTGGATGACATGTTTAACAGAAATAAGGATGCCGTGGAGGTGGTGCTGGGTTTCGTTGCTCCCAAGGGCTGTAAATTCGTTAAGGGCGGTGAGGACTCACAGCTTGAAGTTACGGATGGCCGCGGCGCCAGGACAAAAGCCAAATTCGACAATTTTTTTACCCGTATTGCGGATTCCGGAGCCTTTGCCAAACATTCCCTGAGGCTGAAACAGAAACCTGTGTTTCCCCTGAAGCTGGACGGAGTGGTCAACATGAAGGTTTCCAAAGGAAGCAGGACTTTTCCGGGCCAGGAGTTTGACGCGCGGAAGGGCGCCAAATTCAAGGTGGAGGGCATGGAAATCACCGTGAAGGATGCAAAGGACCACGGCAAGGCTTCCGGTGAGGTGGAACTGGAATTCAGTGATACGCTCCATGTGGAGGAAATAACGCTGACTGACGCGGAGGGCGGCAAACTGGAGATACCCGGCGTGTCCAAAAGTTCGTTCAGCTTCGGTTCCGTTCCTTCCCGCACTTATACGTACCAGGTAAAGAACATGCCCGCTAAAATGAAAGCTACGGTGGTGGCCAGCAAGGGCGTCAAGGCCATGGATGTTCCCGTGAAGGTGACCGTGGATTTGAATGCTCCGCCCAAAAAGGGGGCATAAGGGAATATTTTTATGTTGGACTGTTTTTTACAAGGGCCGGGAGGCCCTTGTTCCCGGTTGGCTGTTTGTTGATGGGACGCGGGGGCGGTTGTTGAGCCTTTGCCGGGAGAATGGGGGCCGCCAAAAAATCGGCGGTTTAGCTCTTGTGCGTTTTCTGTCCAGCCGCCAAGTTAGGTTCCGGCCTTCTTCCTGAAGAACCGTGGTGCGGCGCGCCGCTGAATTCTTTCTTTTCCCGCTCCCGGCAGGTGAAAAACAAATGCAAATTCCTGTTCCTTCGTTCAGCTTTTTTCCCGGCCTTCTGAAGCCGGCATTACCTGCCTGTTTTCCTCCTCTTCAGAATACGCTCCGGCGAATAATCTTGCTTGACCGTTATTTTTTTATTGATAATGATGGGTCTATGAAAAAATCCATCAAACTGTGCTCTGTTGCTCTCATGCTCGCCGGATGCGGTGTGGCCGGAATGTTTTCCGCCAGCGCGGATACTCCGGCTCCCAAGGCCGGGGAGGCTGCCGTTTCCGCCGTGGGGAAGGCTCTGGAAAAAGCCGATTTTTTAACCAAGGACAGGCCGAACCCAAAAGCCAAATATTATCTTTTCCTGTATTCCGCCAGTTGGTGCGGCCCCTGCTGCCGGGAAATGCCCCACGTGGTGCGGACCTACCGGAAGATCCGCCAGACCGATGATGTGGAACTGGTGCTGTTTTCCTGTGACAAGACGGAGGAGGCCGCCAAGGCATGGGCCAAGGAGGAACGGATGAAATTCCCCATCGTCAAGCCGAAGAAAGGGAACGGTATTCCCGGTTACAAGCCGGGAGGCTCCATTCCACGGCTGGGAATTGTGGATGGCACGGGCAAGATCATCATCACAGGGCATCCCGCCACGCTTCTGAAAGACTGGCGCAAGTTCTGCAAGCCGGAGGAAGGCAAAAAATAGGGGCTTCCTTTGCCTTTTGGCGCTCCCTCCGCCGTTTCCGAAATACGGAAAACAGGGCCGCTTCAGCTCTGCTCCCCGTTTTTCCTCACCGGGCGCGGCTCCGGAACGGCTCCGTAAAGCCCGTTGGGAAAGAGCTGGAGCCACGGCGTATATTCCGGCGGGATGGGCGCTTCAAACTCCATGCGCTTTCCCGTGCGCGGGTGGTCGAAGCCCAGCCGCCACGCGTGGAGCATGAGCCTGCCGGGTTTCGCCTTCTGCCGGGCGGGTTTGGCGTAAATGGGGTCCCCGATGAGCGGATGGCCCAGATGGAGCATGTGCACGCGTATCTGGTGGGTTCTGCCCGTGTGGAGCGTGCACAGGACCAGGGAGGAATCCGTGGCCGGGTCTGCGCACAGCAGGTCGTAGTCCGTAATGGCGGCTTTCCCGGTGCCCGGATTGACCACCGCCATTTTCAGGCGGTTCACGGGATGGCGCCCAATGTGGGTGAAAACCGTGCCGGAGCTTTGGGAGGGAATGCCCTGGACAACGGCCAGGTACCGTTTTTCCGTGCTGCGGGCCGCGAACTGCGCCGTCAGGGACTGGTGTGCTCCGTCGTTCTTGGCAATGACCAGGCAGCCTGACGTATCCTTGTCCAGGCGGTGGACGATGCCGGGGCGTTCCACGCCGCCGATGCCGGAGAGGTCCCCGCAATGGTGGAGCAGGGCGTTCACGATGGTGCCGTCCGGGTTGCCGGCGGCAGGATGCACGACCATGCCGCTTTCCTTGTTGATGACCACCACGTCTTCATCCTCATACAGGATGTCCAGGGGAATGTCCTGCGGCCGTGCTTCCGCCGGTTCCGGCTCCGGAATGCGGACGGTGATGGAATCACCGCGGGAAACTGGGTTTTTAGGCTTGGCGGGAGTGCCGTTGACCAATACGTCCCCGCTTTTGATCAGGCTCTGGATTCTGGAACGGGAAAGCTCCGGAAGGTGGGCGGCAAGGTATTGGTCCAGGCGGATTTTCCCGTCGGCATCGTCCGTGGTCAGATTCATGATCCGTGGCGTTTGGTCAATGGCTGTAGGCGGAGGGCGGCAGGTCGATGAAGGCATAGTCCAGACCGTAAACGTCCTTGAGCAGATGCCCCAGGGCTTTTACGCCGAACGTCTCCGTGAAGTAGTGGCCGCCGAAGACCAGATTGACGCCCAGTTCATGGGCCATGGGGATGTTCCAGTGGGAACCCTCCCCGGTCACGTAGGTACGGCAGCCGAGGGCTGCGGCCTGGACAAGGTCGTCCCCGGCTCCTCCGGAGCAGACGAAGACGTCGCCAGCCGGGGCAGCCGGGGAGTCCGCCCAGAAAGTTTGAATGGACGCTCCGAGGACGGTTTCCAGCCGCTGCGCCAGCTCCCGGCACGTGCCGGGGAATTCCCCGTGCGTACCCAGGGAAACGCCGTGGTAGTCCAGTCCTTCATTGGAACATGGCCGGATTCCGCAGGCCTTCGCCAGCAGGGCGTTATTTCCGTACACGGGGTGGACGTCCAGAGGAAGGTGGGCGGCGTAAATCGCCAGGTTCCCGTCCATGGCGGCTTTCAGCTTCCGGTATGCAATGCCGGTAATGGGCTGCATGGTCTGCCAGAAAATGCCGTGATGAAGGAGGAGCAGGTCCGCCCCCGTCTCCAATGCCGCATGGATAGCCTTCTCCGAGCCGTCCACGGCGGCGGCTACCCTGGAAACGGCTCCTCCGTTTTCCAGTTGAAGGCCGTTCAGGGCGCGGGATGCGTCCGGAATGGAATCCACGGAAAGGATTCCGTCCAGAAAAGCGGTAACGGTTTGCAGATCAATACTCATGCGGGAGGAATGGTCAGTTGTCTTCCGAGAGGCTGGCGCCGAGCAGGCGCACGGCGTCCATGTTCAGGATAAAGTAGTTGGGGGATGTATTCACCCTGCCGTAATAAAACCTGCTGTATCCGGCCTCTCCTGCCGGAGCGATTTCCAGCGTGATGACTTTTTCCTCCGTCTCCGGTTCCGGGGCGAAGGTGATGTCGCTGGGGCCGGCCTGGGACTGCACGGGGGCCGCCTCCTTGTAAACCTGGAGGATGAGTTTCAGGCGGAAAACGGGGTTCTTCAGGGCCTCGTGCGCCGTGGCGTCCGTATAGGGCAGCCAGGTGCTCACCTCCATCTTTTCCAGCTCGTCCAGATAGCGGTTGGCGCGGTTCGGATTGATGTTCAGGGTTTCATCCTTCCCATCCTTGGCAGCGGTCCAGGAATCGTCCAGACGGTCGAATTTCAGGATCAGGGGACCGCCGGAGCCGATGCGTTCCAGATGCATTTCCTTGAGGTCGAACCTGCTGAAAGAGAAAAGCATCTTTTTCTTCCAGGCCAGGGCGTCCGTCAGCAGGTCCTTCATGTAGGCGCTGTCCAGCATGACGACGGTGGGCTTGCCGGCCTGGCGGGCGTACCAGGAACCGTCCGTTCCCTTGGAGAAAAACACCGTCACGGGGGGGCGCGGTTCTTCACCGGGCTTGGGCAGCAGGGACATGGTGAGCGTCATCCTGGGATTGTCCAGCCCGTACACGGAAAGGTCCGTAGCCTTGTCAGAGGCGAAGCCGGCCACCTTCCCCAGCTTGACGGTTTTCAGCAGGGAAACGAGATGCTCCGGATTGGCCTCCTGGTAGCGGGAGCCTTCCGCCGTGTACAGCCAGGTGGGCTTGATGCCCTTTTTCTCATCACCCTGAATAAAGCGGGCGATGGTGGGGTAATCCTGAAAACTCTTGCGGATGGAAAGCCCGGTGATCTTGTAATCCCCGATGTCCGTCAACTGCTTGGAGCGCAGAAGGCCCAGGTCCAGCGGAATGTTGCGCACGCCGGGCACCTCCTTGTTGGTCTCCGTCGTCTGCGCCAGTTCAAAGACGGCCTTGCGGTCAGAAACGGTGGCCTTCACCAGTTCGGACAGGCTTCCGTTGTCGGAAGGGGGGTAAATGCGGAGCGTAACGGGCTGTTCCTCCGTTTGCAGGGATTTGCCGTCCTCCGTGGGGCGGCCTGTGAAATTCCTGATGGAGACGGAGGTGATCTGGTCGTCCGTCATGTCCGGCACGCTGGTTTCCTCCGGATTATACACGCGCACGGCGGTCAGCTTCTGGAGCGTGCCCAGCAGCACGTCCATCATGGCCGGGTCCGTATCCAGGGAAAGGGGGTACGTGATTTTCCAGGGGCTGCCGGGAGTCTTGCGCTCCAGGGCGATGCGCTGGCCTCGGTTGTTGATTTCAATGGAGGCGGGCATGGCCGGATGCAGGAGCAGGGGGCGGTGGTCCCGGAGCTGGCGGATGCCGGACTTGAACAGGGGCAGGATATTGCCGGTGCCCACCAGGATGCGGGTGTCCCGCCCGTAGAAATCCGTCTGCATGTAGGTGGTATCGTCCGTGGTCTTGTTCTCCGGATCGTCCACCAGCCAGGGAGCGAGGGACCCCAGCGTGTAGCGGGCCACGGTGGAGGAGCGCTTGCCGTCGTCGCTCATCTCCTTCAGGGTGATGGTGACGGGCGTCGTCTTCACGCCGAACTCCTTCAGGGAGGCGGAATCAATCTTGTGCAGGGGCAGCGCGTCCACGATGCTGGTGGAATATGTGTACTGGAGGATGGCCGCCGCCGCGCGCGGGTCCATGCGGTCGTCCCACGGCTTCTCGCACCACCAGACGCCGTTGGGCTTGCGGCGGAACTCCGCAACGTCCCCCATGCAATTGATGCGCATCCAGGAAACCTCGTTCATCTCCTCCCGGGTATAGGGGAAAAGCCGTTCTCCGGAACTGAAGGCGGTGCGCCCGATGATGCGGGACAGGTTGCCGTCAATGGTCAGGAGCACCGCCGCGCCGATGGCGGCGAGGGTGACGAGGATAAGAAGGATGAAGCGGAATGTGCGCATGTGCTTCCGGTGATGGGCGTGGTGGAGTTAATGGCGGCGCGTGTTCCAGATAATCAGGGCAATCAGAAGCGCCAGCAGGGGAAGGCCGATGTTTGTCAGGAGTTCCAGAATGCCCAGGGCGTTGCGGTCCAGGTTCAGCTTCACGGTCAGGTCATGGCGGGAGCCGAGGCCGCGCAGTTCTTCACGGTCCGTCATCCAGCCAACCAGCGTGCGCATGAAGTCCCGCTGTTCCGGCTTGATTTGCCTGGGCTGGAGCAGGTCCGTATTCCCCAGCAGCACCAGGCGTCCGGTGGTCTTGTTCTGGTTTACGTCCCCGGCGTTCCCGCGGATGAGGGCCGCGCCGATCATCAGGGGCCCCGGGTTGTCTTCCCGCGCGTCAAACTGGGCCGGGAACTGGTTGTACTTGGTTTCCCCGTAATAATCCTCCGTAGTCACCAGCAGGGGGTATGGCGTGATGCGCTTCTGCTCCATGGCCGCGTTGTCGGAATCCAGGATGAGGGAAATGCTCTCCCCTTCCAGCCCGGTGCTGGAATTCCAGAATTCGCGCGTGCAGTTCAGGGAGGGCGCGAAAATGGCGTTAATCTCGAAAACGGAGCGGTTGCCCCTGTTGCGGAGCATCACGCGGTCATTCTGTGGGCGCAGGCCCTGTTCACGGAGGAACCGATAAAGCTGTTTGGGCGTATCCTGCTGGGGTTCTAGCATGACCAGGATGGCGGCGTTCGGGCGCGCCCAGTACCGCTGGAGCACTTCCGCCTCCTGCGGGGACAGGTCGTACTTGGAGCCGATGATCATGAACCCCGCAGCGTCTTCCGGAATCTCCTTCAAGCCGCTCATGCGGATGGGAACGAGCTGAAGGTTGACGGAACGGCAGATTTTCCCCAGCGTGGTGAAAATGCTTTCCTCCTGGCTGTTGCTCAGCGCCTCGTTGAAATTGCTCTTGTCCGCCGCAATATACATCTTGCGGGGTTCTCCATTGGCCGCCCCGTAAATGCCGGCGGTCATCATGTCTTCAATCTGGAGGGCCACCGCCTTCATGCTCTTGCCGTCCGGGCTGGGGGCGTACACCACGAAGGCGTCTCCGGGCAGGATGCGCACGTGGGCGGCGTCCACCTGGGTGCCTTCAAACGTCTTGAGCGCTTTTTCCGTGTCTTCCCGGGCATCGATGATGACCAGGTTCTTCTTGAATTCAATCCCGTAAATGTTCGCAATCTCCCGGGCCTTGTTCGGCTGGCGGAGGGGGTCCACGTACTCCACCTTCACCTTCCCGTTGGAATAACGTTCGTACTCCTCAAGCAGGGAGCGCATGCGGGTGTAATTCTGCGTGGTGCGCAGGAAGGCGAACGTGATCTTGACGGGCGTCTTGCGGTTCTGGATTTCCGGAGATTTCAGCATGTTGATGCTCTGCTGGGAAATCTCATAACGCTGGTCTTCCGTCAGGTCCCGGCGGTAATATTCGTGGCAGCCCACGTAATTCAGGCATACGACGATGAGGAACAGCAGGAAAAGCTTGATCCAGGTCATCCAGGGGCGTCTGACCTTGCGGGCGGGAGGGAGGGGGGATTCCGTGGCCGCGGCGGGGTTGTCTGGTGCTTCGCTCATAGATAAAAATGAAAAGGGGTGAAAGGGAAAAGGCGGGGTAGATCAGTGCTTCCAGCGGCGGTGGTCAATGATGCGGATGGTGACGGCCAGCGTCAAGACCGTCATGGTCAGGTAAAAGACGACAGGGCGCGTATCAACCAGCCCGGCGGAAAAGCGGTCCAGATGTTCCGAGCAGGACATGTAGTGGAAAATCCCCGCTGCGGGGAATTCTCCCCATACCACGGGAATAAGCCCCATGAAGAAAATCAGCACCAGCAGGCCGATGGTGATGATGCCGGAAATGATCTGGCTGCCCGTCAGGGACGAGGCGAAAATGCCGATGGCCGTGAACCAGGCGCCGACCAGCAGCAGGATGGCGTACGCCCCGGCCCAGTCCGCCAGGCGGTAGGGGAGGACCATGCCCGCATCATACCCGTAAATCCACTGCACGATCAGGTTGGACCAGTCCGCCAGAAGGGGGTACAGCAGCATGGGCAGCCACAGGATGATGTAAAAGGCGTATGCGGAGAAATATTTGCCCAGGACTACCTGCCATGTCTTGATGGGCGTGGTCAGCAGGGATTCCAGCGTTCCTGTCTTCTCTTCCTCCGCCAGGGAACGCATGGTAAGCAGCGGGAAAATGAACAGGAAATAAAACCAGAACATGGGGGAATGCAGGATGAAGAACAAAATGCCTTCCTTCTGCGGGGCCAGCTGGAACGCCTTCAGCGTGCCGGACAGGGAAACGCTCTGCAGGGCCATGACGAAGGCCAGGATGACCCATCCGTACGGGGTCATCACGTAGCTTCTGAGTTCTTTTCTGAAAATGGTAAGTACCGGAGACATGGGGAGAAAAGGAAAATGCGGGGTGGTGGATAGAGAGGGAGAAGAAACGGGCGGTTAATCTTTACGGGTCATTTCCACGAACACCTCTTCCAGGGTGGGGGTGTGGCGGTAAATATGGCGCAGGGGGCAGCCCTGTTCCGCAAGGAGGCGCGCGGCCTTCTCACGGGTATCCGTTCCGGCCTCCGCGCGTACGGTCAGCGTATGCCAGCCATCGGCGTCCGTGCCTTCATGGATGACCTTCTTCACGTGTTCCAGGCTTTCCAGCTTCTGCGTAATCAGCTCCAGATCCCCGCGGAACTCCAGCGTAATCTTGCCGGCGGCGCGGAGGTTGGCCGTCAGGTTAGAGGGGGTATCCGCTGCCTTGATGGTCCCCTGGTCAATGATGATGACCTTGTTGCAGATCATCTCCACCTCACTCAGAATATGGGTGGAAAGAATAATGGTGTGGTTGGCCGCCAGCCCCTTGATCAGCTCGCGTATCTGGCGTATCTGGTTAGGGTCCAGGCCGTTGGTGGGTTCGTCCAGAATCAGCAGGTCCGGTTCACCCAGCAGGGCGTCCGCCAGGCCCACGCGCTGTCGGTAGCCTTTGGAAAGGGTGCGGATCATCTTGCGGCGCACGGGGTCCAGGCCGCATTGCTCCACGACCTTGGAGACGGCGGGCCATATCTGCTTGGAAGAAATGCCTTTAAGCCTGGCGCGGAACTTCAGGTACTCCGTCACGCGCTGGTCGTCGTAAAGAGGCACGTGCTCCGGCAGGTAGCCCAGGTGCTTGCGCGCCTCCAGAGGATTTTTAACGATGTCGAATCCCGCAATCGTGGCGGTCCCGGAAGTGGGGGGCAGGTAGCCGGTCAGCATGCGTAAAGTCGTGGTCTTGCCTGCGCCGTTCGGCCCCAGGAACCCTACGATTTCCCCCTTTTCAATCTGGAAGGAGGCATTCTTTACCGCTTGAAAGCGGCCAAACTCTTTGGAAAGCTGGTCGGCGTGGATCATGGAATCAATGGGAACAGGGTGATTCTAATCCAAACCGCTCCCGTCTCAAGCTTATTCTCCCCTGTGCCGCGGAGACGCCGCCGCCGCTTGAAAAGCACCACATGCTGAAAAGGAACAGCGGCTGTTCCAACATTACTGGGGAAGGGCTGCCGGGAAGGAAAATCAATCCTTCAAATCCTCCTCCAGCCGCAGGACGATATCCCGCACGCGCACGTCCTCCTCCATGCGGGAGGCAACCAGCTTGTTGGCATGGATCACGGTGCCGTGGTCCCGGCCTCCGAAGGCCTGGCCGATATCCTTCAGGGAGCATTCCGTCAGGCGGCGGCTCAGGTACATGGCAATCTGCCGGGGAAAGGCGATGCTGTTGGGGCGGCGCTTGCCGGTCAGGTCGCTCACCTTGAGCTCGTAAAAATCCGCCACGCGCTTCTGGATGGAATCCACGGTCAGGATGCGGCTGGTTTCTTCCCGCAGGATATCGCGCAAAAGCTGCTCGATCTTGGCGATGTCCGGCATGTCCCCGGACAGGGAGGTAAAGGTGGCTACGCGGAGCAGGGCCCCTTCCAGGCGGCGCACGCTCTTCTGGATGCGGCTGGCGAGGAACTCCAGAATCTCGTCAGACACGTTCATGCCGGCCCGGTCGCGCTTGCTGCGCAGGATTTCCAGCCGGGCGTCATCATCCGGAAGATTCAACTCCACCGTAAGGCCGGACTCCAGGCGTGCCGCCAGACGGGAATCCAGGTTGGAAATATCGCATGCGGCGGCATCGGCGCAAATCACGATCGTTTTGTGGGCGTGGAATAGCTCGTCAAACGTATGCAGGAACTCTTCCACCGTCTTCTCCTTGCCGGAAATAAACTGCACGTCGTCCACCAGCAGGACGTCCGCCTTGCGGTACTTGCGGCGCAGCTTGGCGAAGCTCTGCCCGTTCTGGGTGCGGGACGCGTCAATAAACTCATTGGCGAACTGTTCGCCCGTGACGTACACCACATTCGCGGAGGAATCCTGGTGAAGCACCTCATGGCCGATGGCCTGGAGCAGGTGCGTTTTCCCCACGCCGGACTTCCCGTACAGGAAAAGGGGATTGAACAGGGCCCGTTCCGACTGGGCGATGGACAGCCCTGCCTGATAGGCAAAGCGGCTGTCTTCATAAACCACGAACGAATCGAACGTGTACAAATCATTCAGGCATGCCCGGGTTCCCTGGCTGCGCTGTTTTTTGGCCGGAGCGGCAGGGGAATCCTGCACCTGGGGCGTTTTGGAGCGGGAGGAAGCCTTTTGTGGTTGGCCTTCGGCGGCCGGCAGGGATGCCACCTCGTCCGCGCAGATGAACTTCACCTGGCGCTCCGTGCCCAGGGCCAGCATGGCGGCCTGCTTCAGCTCCGGCGTATAGCTGTTCTCCACCCAGAGGGCGGCCATGGGATCGTCACACACCAGCGTCAGCGTCTTTCCGGAATCCTCCAGGAGGGAAAACTTGGGAAACCACAATCCATACACCTCCGGAGACATGATTGTTTGCAGGGCTCCCGTGATCCTGGACCAGGTGGCTGACAATTCTGATGGTGGCGTCATTGTTGTGAAAATAAAAGATGTTGCTGGTTATAAATGGCTGTGAGGCCTTCCGTCTCGCTACGAGGCCGCCCGCGGATGGAACCGGAATGGGTTCATCCGCAGCCGTGACAGCTCGTGGCGTCCATCGGGATGGAGAAGGCGAACTCATCCGCTTTCAGCTCGACACCCCGGTCGACGGAAGCGCCAAAGTACTGATTTGCGCCTGAGGAAAAAATATCTTTTTGAAGCAGCGTGAGTCATCGTTCCGCGGCTCTACGTTCCACGGGGGTTCCACACCAAAAAATATTTTAGTCTTGCTTCCTTCAATAATTTAGTCCTCCTGAGTATATTCTTTGAATGACACTATAATTATTTTATTATCAGTGAATTACTACTTTGTTATTGGGGTGTGTGACGAAAAGGAAACAATTACGCCGCCGTAAATCAAGCACTTACAGGCACCGGACCAGAAGGTCCCGGAGAGGTTCCGAAAGGGGGCAGCCGGGATGGTTGACAAGAGGCGCCGGGAAACCTAACGTGGCTGCATCATGGAACAGATGGAACAAACCGGGGAAACATATTATTCCCTCTGCCGGGGAAAATTTTTGGAGCTCTTGAAAGAAGGAAGGTGGGAATACGTGCGCCGGGTCAATGCCAATGGAGCCGTCATGATCGTGGCCGTGACGGAGGACGGCGAACTGCTGCTGGTGGAGGAATACCGGGTTCCCCTGCATGCCCTCACCATCGGACTGCCTGCGGGCATCTCCGGAGATGAAGGGGAGGAAAGCACATTGCAATCCGCCCGGCGTGAACTGGAAGAAGAAACGGGATACCGGGCGGATGCCTGGACGTACCTGTTCACGGGGCCTTCCTCCCCCGGATTGACCACGGAAATGGTATCCTTCTACCTGGCGGAAGGGCTACACCAAATATCGGAAGGCGGCGGGGTGGCTCATGAAAACATCACCGTGCACCGCATTCCTCTTCCGCTGGTGCATGGCTGGCTGATGGACCAGACAGGGCAGGGAAAAGTGGTAGACCCGAAAATCTTCATGGGCCTCTATTTCCTGTCCCGCTCTGTAAATGGCGTGGGACTGGAGGAATAAGGACGCTCTGCGCCGCAAGTGTCCGGACGCAGGAAACGGCCTGGGCGGCAGGCTGTGTGAAACGGTTGGAGGAAAAGAACGATTCATCGTCAATGATTTTTCTGGATGGAGAAGCGGGCTGTCGTGATAAAATGCTCCTGACCCATAAAAAAATCTGGACATTCTTTCCAATCCGGGCTAAATATCTCCCCGCTTTCCAGCACCAACCACTTAACGGCAGGGTAGCTCAGTGGTAGAGCAGAGGACTCATAAGCCTTTGGTCGGGTGTTCAAATCACCTCCCTGCTACCATTTTTTATAACCGCAAGTGCTTGATTATCAGCACTTGCGGTTTTTTTTGGTGAAAATGCAAGACAGAATGCAAGACACTGAAATCATTTTTGGAAGCAATGGACAGGTGAAATTACTTAATTCGAGCAGGCTGATGAGGCGGTTGTATTGGCGGGATCAATACCAGAGTCCGAGAGAGCCATTCTTGAAAATGCGTATCCCAATCATCGCTCTCCTGGAAAAGCATATTTTACCTTGAAGTGGGTGGATGAGTATGTGCAGCCTATTTTGTCCGAATACGTTTCATTCACTGCGGGCAATAGCCACCACGGTTCTGCATGCGGCAGGGGCGGATCATGCTCTTGCCCGCGAGATTGTGGGGCATGATTCCGGGATGTCTCACCAGCTGCATATCCGACCTTCGGACGATCAACGCAAGGAGGCGATGGAGAAGTTTTCCGAGATGATTGTTCCTTGGCATGCAGTGAAGACCCCATTGAGATGGAGAAGCGTGATCTTGTCGCTCTTTGTCCCAAGTGTATCCGTGCCTTGATGAAGATCAGTTAAATGTACTGAAAGAAACTCTAAATAAGATAGACATTTTAACTTACAATGCGTGATGATACAATACACACAATAGGCGAAGGGGCGCGGGTGGAAGGAGGAGTTGTGGTAAGAAGTACGGCGAGAAATCAAGCCTGACATACAAATTTATGAAAATGCATACCTGTGTTTGTTGTTCTCAATTCGGAATGGTGCATATCTTTGACTCCCCCATGTCTTCCCCTCATAGAGAATACTAAAAACGATCGAATTGAACTAACACTAATTAAACTTGAAATCTATTCGAAATAATCAATTATATTTTTTTCCAAATCGGAAATTATAATCTGCAATAAATCACCAGTTTCAGTATACGGCTTATATAGTATTTTGTTTTGTATATCTTTTTTGAATTTCTGCAAATTATCCCAGTCATTTTTTATTATTTCAAGATCATCTAAATCAACAGAAACGGAAGGAGCTTTTGAATAGAAATAAGCCATACCCAGAGGCTTGTCGGCCATCGAATTATTCAAACTTGTTAATAACTCCTCCGCTGTACCTGAAACGGAACGTTCTTGGTTTGTCGCAATATCAATTGTTGGAGTTCCCAGTTTATATTTGAATATTGCGACAACAAAATCAACGTTGCAAATTATTTGACGATTTATAATATCTTGAGAATACCCTGATTGAGATGCTAAATCTTCCCAACCATGTACGATTAAACGTTTACAACAATATGATTCATGATGTCCACGTCTAAATTGAATTTCTAATTTTTCCAATAAATTCTTCCGTTCTAACCAAGCATCACTAGGTGAAGCTATCACAACATTTATCTCTCCAGATTTTTTAGATTTCCTTTTCTTTATACTTTGATGTTGTGGAATTACGAGGTCCAATATATCTTGATTCCACTTTGAAGAATCAGAAAGAAAATTCATTAGAATTTTTAAATCCTCCAAAATATTAATTTGTTCAGGCGAAGATAAATTATTAGAAATTCGTTCTAGACAAGTTGGGCAAATCCTGGCTTGCCTCATTCCATCATCAATTCCTGTCTTATTTTGCAAAAAATCATATATGCAACCTGTTGTGATTTTATGTCTAAAAGCTGTATCATCAATATATAATGCCAAATAATCAACAATAAAATATAATAAGCCATTGTTCTTCGATAAGTCCGTTAAATAAATCCATCCCCAAAAAGAAAAAATGGACAATTTTTTATGTTCATGGAAAAAATAATTATCTATATATTGTTTTTCTGTAAAACAAAAAATTTTATCAAATTCATGAATTTTTTTATTAATTTTATTTAAAATGGATATAAAGGAATCCGGTTTTGATATTATATCAGAATCTATGTTTATATCGCCGCCATTAACAAATTTAAGATGCGTAGTTTTATTATTAAGAAAGTCGCAAATTCTGTTTTTATTGATTTCAAAATCAACATCAAAAAGAAGTAGTATTTTCATAGTTTTCCTTAGTTAAAAATACAATAATAGACAAGTCAATGATAATCATCACTTACTAGCACTTTGTTATTATCGACTGAATGAATGCGGTGGTAGAGGAACCGATTTTCGAGAGACAGGTTAATATGCTGCGGGGGCTGGTAGGGGAGAGGAGGAGCTTTTTTGAGGGACGAGGGATGATTTGCGAGGAACGATGTTGAAATTTTGTGAGGATTGCCTGATAAAACATCATCTGCAGATTATGTTGACGACATGAGCGAGTGGAAGGTTATTCCGAGTGATCAATTTGTACGCGATATGAAGTGGATGGGTAAACGTTATCCTCGGGAGACCGCGCAAATGATTCGCAACCTGGACGAATACCGGGCTCATCTGGAAGATTACGGCAATCCCATGCGAATGGTGGAGTATTCCTACGTTCACCGGGAATACGTCGGGTTGCCACGCCATCGCACAGCAACCGCTCGCATCCGCTGCTCAAACTTGCCTACATGTTTTTACTGTTATGTTCAAGCTTACGAGTTGCATCTGATTTGTGCCGGAGACAAACAAAGACAGTCCAAGGATAATAAATACTGCAAGGATTATGTCTCACAATTTTAATTCAACCTCTTCTGTAACCATGGAAAATAAAGAATACGTTCCGATCGATCTGTCAAAGAACAAGCGTTATGCAACGGTCGAAGATGACCTGAGAGACTGTGTATCGCCCGAGATCATGGAGGAAGCCAAACGGATCGCTGCCGCTTCCACCGTTTCCTCGGCTCTTGCCCATATGCGCGTCAAGGCAGGAATTTCGCAGAATATGATGGCTGCGGCACTCGATTGTTCCCAGCCGCGCATTTCCGCGATTGAAAGCGCGACCAATGACAAGATGAGCATGGCCGCCGTTCTGAAGTATGTGGAGGTGACGGGCTTCCCCTTCAAGGTTCAGTTGGAAGACGGTAGGGTTATTGCCGTGTCTTCCGTACCGAAGGGAAGGAAATCTCGCAAGAGCGTGTTGCGAAAACCTGTAAAGCCTAGGACAAAAGTCCATCCCAGTGCCATCCCTCTCCTGCGCTACCAGCCCTCCTCACTGTCCTCGGCAAATATTATATAACCCACCCCACAAAGACAAATCCACTGTGTTCGCAATTGGAAAAATAGCATTCGCCTTTCCACGAAAAAACGTTCCGTTTTTGGGCTATTGCAAGAAAACCTGTTCCTCAAACTGTCATTTTTTTCTGGAAGTTCCTGGTTTCCTCTTCTTCGGAACGGTTGACACCTTGAAAGGCAATCCCGTCACCTCCACGTATTTCAGGAGGGCAGGCATATGGATCTTTTCGTTGTTTGCCATTTCGATGGACGAAAATACACCGAGAAGAATATCCAAGAGCCGCAGCCATCATCTTCCGAGAAATACCCGCCTTGGTCCGCATGGCCATCAGGGCATAGGCACAAGACATGCGAGCATTGCGCCACTTGATCTCCCCGATTTCCCCCCGGTATATGTGTCGCATATATTTGATAATTGTTATTTAAGTTAAAACTAACTAGTTGTCTGCGCTAATTATTCAATGAAAATCTATAAGAGAGGCGTAAGATTTTTTATATGAGACTAGTTATAAAAACTTTCATAAAAATCTCAATGAATAATGACTCGTGAGTTGCAATGAACGTCAACCTGGAAAGTTGAAGGAATACCTAGATGGCCTGCCCTGTATTCGCTCCTATTTGGGGAATGGTCTTCATGGGGGCAAACGGTAAAGAAGAACCGTCAGAAAATAAGAGATTTCCTCAATTCCAGTCAATAGACGCGAGAATGGCGAAGCTACTGAAGTTGAATAAACAGGTAAAGCGCGTTTTTATTTAAGTCTCAGTCCAAAAACCCCGGATTTGCGGCCGCTGAGTTCCAGGGCGCGCAGGCGTTCCGGAGGGAGGCAGTCACGGGAGAATTCCGCGTAGTGCATGCGGTCCCGGAAGTAGTGGACGGCGCTTTGAGAGAGGGCGAAGATAAATTCCATGCCCATTTCCTCCGCTTTTCTTTTGGCGAATTCACACAGGGCGCGGCCATAGCCGCGGCCTTCATGGCGGTGCTTGATGTACAGGCAGCCCAGTTCCGCGCTGCGGTGCTTCGGGTAGGGATAGACGGCAACGCAGCCCACGATGCTGTCGTCCAGAGTCAGCACGTAGTAGTCATCCATTCTGGCGGCGATGTCCTCATAGTTCCGGTTGACCAGCTTGGAGTCCACTACGGAGCGGGCGATCATGGAGAGGAGCTCCGGAATGTCCTCCTCCTTCAAGGGGCGTATTTCCCGGTAGGAGTCCGTGTGGACCATGGTGCCTACGCCTTCTTCCGAGAAGAGTTCCTCCACCAGTACGCCTCGCATTTTGCCGTCCAGCAGGTGTACCCGGGGGATTCCCGTCCGGCAGGCCTCAGCCGCCTGGTCCAGTAGTTCCCGGTGGGTTACTTCTCCTTCCAGGCCCGCCACTTCCGATTCCAGAATGGCGGCAATGGGGCGTCCGTCACGGGAGGGAACCTTATGGTCGTTGAGCAGGGCGATGTATTTGGAGGCTCCCAGGCTGAATGCCATACGGACGGATTCCGGGTCAAAGGAGCCGGAACGGCCGGAGGCCACCACGGGGATCTGATGCCTCCCCAGGATTTCCCGGACTCTTTCCCGGACAAGCTGACCGCCTTTCAACGGCGCTTCCACCAGGGCGGAGCGCATTTCACAAACGCGCGTGTGTTCGTACAGCGCGGAGGCGTCCGTTCCTTCCACTATCAGCACGGGCCTGACGCCTATTTCCTGAAGAGCGTCCAGGTCCAGCAATGCGTCCACCAGCTCTTCGGAATCCACCAGGGGGCGTTCCACATGCACGGCAAAGATTTTGTCCCTGAAGTACGGGACGTACTCCAGCACGGAACGGACGTTGGTGGATTTGTTGGGAGGGAGCGTGGTCAAGGGCGGCCCGGAAGCTTGAAGACGGAGGGAACGGCTGTACCCGTTTCCTCCGTCCTGTAAGTGATGCGTAATGTTTTAGAACGTGCGGGTATCGGCGGAATCCCGGTTGTCCATGGTTTCCGCGAAGTCCTGGGAGTCAAGAGTGACGGCGATTTCTTCTTCCTCACCGGCGGCAGGCGTTTCCGCCGGCGCCTGGGCGGCTCCCTCCTTGCGGAGCACGACGCTGACCTTGCGCCTGGGCATGACCAGCTTGGGTTCCGCCACAGCGGGCTGGTAACCTTCACCGATGGTGGTGGCGTCGGAAATGACGGCTGGAGCTTCTTCCTGTTCCGGCTGTTGTGCGGACTGGTGTTCCCGTGCACGGGAGACTTGTTCCCGCAGGGCGGAGAGCAGGTCGCTGGGCATGCCGTCAAAACCTATTTCCGGCAGGTTGGCGCCGTCTTCCTGATTTTCATCGGAAGAATCAAACTGGGGCAGACTGGCCAGGAAGTCTTCAAACGCATCCAGGTTGGTGGTGCTCTTGAAGAGGTTGCCGATAGCTTCACCCTTGATGCTTTCCATCAGGGTAACGAACAGGTCGTAGGCTTCAGACTTGTATTCCACCAGGGGATCCTTCTGGCCCTGGGCGCGGAGGCGAACGCCTTCCCGCAGAGAGTCCATGTTGTACAGGTGCTCCTGCCACATTTTGTCAATAGCCCCCAGGATGATCTGGCGTTCCATGTGGTCCAGGTATTCCGGACGTTCGCGGGAAGCCTTGTCTTCATAAGTGGCCTTGACCTTGTCAATGAGGAAGGCGATGGTGTCATCCATCTGGCGTTCTTCCAGCTTGGCGGCGTCCGCCGTCAGTCCCAGCGGGAAGGAGGAGTTCATCCAGGCGAGCAGTTCGTCCGGATGGGTCAGGCCTTCCGAGTCCGGATCCAGGAATTCATGGGCGCGGGTGGCGATTACTTCTTCCAGGATGTCGTAAATCATTTCCCGCGGGTTTTCCGTAGAAAGCACTTCATTCCGGTAGCCGTAAACGATTTCACGCTGCTTGTTCATGACGTCGTCATAGTCCAGCACGTGCTTGCGCCACATGTAGTTGCGCTGTTCCACGCGTTTTTGGGCGGATTCCACGGATTTGTTCAGGAAGCTGTGTTCCAGGGCTTCGCCGTCAGCCACACCCAGGCGTTCCATCATCTTCGTCATGCGTTCCGCCGCGCCGAAGTTGCGCATCAGGTCGTCTTCAAAGGAGATGAAGAACTGGGAGGCGCCGGGGTCTCCCTGGCGGGAGCAGCGGCCGCGCAGCTGGCGGTCAATGCGGCGGGATTCATGGCGTTCCGTGCCCAGGACGAAGAGGCCGCCGAGGTCGGCCACGCCTTCGCCAAGCTTGATGTCCGTACCGCGGCCCGCCATGTTGGTGGAGACGGTGACGGCTCCGCGCTTGCCGGCCAGCGCCACGATTTCCGCTTCGCGCTGGTGGTTTTTGGCATTCAGCACTTCATGGGGGATTTTGGCCCTTTTGAGCATGCGGGAGAGCGTTTCAGAGGCGTCCACGCTGGCCGTGCCGATCAGGATGGGCTGGCCTTTGTCATGGAGTTCCTGAATTTTGTTAATCACCGCGTTGAATTTTTCACGGCGGGATTTGAAGATGAGGTCGTTCTGGTCCTTGCGGATGCAGGGGCGGTTGGTCGGGATGGGGAGGACGTCCAGCTTGTAAATGTCATGGAATTCCGCGGCTTCCGTTTCCGCCGTGCCGGTCATGCCCGCCAGTTTTTTGTACAGGCGGAAGTAGTTCTGGATAGTGATGGTCGCGTAGGTCTGGTTTTCACGCTCCACTTCCACGCCTTCCTTGGCTTCCACGGCCTGGTGCAGTCCGTCGCTCCAGCGGCGCCCCGGCATTTCGCGGCCCGTGTTCTGGTCAATGATGATGACCTTGCCTTCCTTGACGACGTATTCCACGTCTTTTTCGTAAATGCAGTAGGCTTTCAGCAACTGGGAGGTGGTGTGCAGGCGTGCTCCCGTTTCATCAAGCTGCTTGGTCAGTTCATTCTTGCGGCGCAGCTTGTCCTTTTCCGTCATGCGGGGGTCTTCATCCATTTCCGCAAAGGCGGTTCCCAGGTCCGGCAGCACGAAGTCCTCCGGGTGGCCGGGGGAGATGACTTCACGGCCTTTTTCCATCAGGTCGGCGTCGTGGGTCTTTTCATCCACGGTGAAGAACATTTCCTCCTTCAGCTTGTAGAGTTCCTTTTTGCGCGTATCCTGGTAAAGGGTCAGTTCATATTTTTCCACGATGCGGCGCAGCTCGGGATCCTGCATGGCGCGCAGGAAGGCGCGGTGGCGGGGCTGGCCTGTCTTCACCTTGAACAGGCAGCGGCCCACTTCTTCCGTGCGGCCTTCTTCCTGGGCTTTCAGGGCCTGCGACATGAGCTCGTTGCAAAGGTCCGTCTGCGCTTTCACCACGCGTTCAATGGCGGGGCGCAGGGTATCGTACTGCTGTTCCCGGGTGACGACCGCGGGACCGGAAATGATGAGAGGCGTACGGGCTTCGTCGATAAGGATGGAGTCCACTTCGTCCACAATGGAGAAGTAGTGCCCGCGCTGCACCTGCTCGGATTTGGAGGTCGCCATGCCGTTGTCGCGCAGGTAGTCGAAGCCGAATTCGGCGTTGGTGCCGTAAGTGATGTCGCAGGCGTATTGCTCCCGGCGAAGCTGGGAGGGCATCATGCTCTGGATGCAGCCGACCGTCAGCCCCAGGAACTGGAAGAGCATCCCCATCCATTCGGAGTCGCGGCGCGCCAGGTAGTCGTTCACGGTCACCACGTGCACGCCCATGCCGGTCAGCGCGTTCAGGTATACGGGAAGGGTGGCGACAAGCGTTTTGCCTTCCCCCGTGGCCATTTCCGCAATGTAGCCGCGGTGCAGGGCGATGCCGCCCAGCAGCTGCACGTCAAAGTGGACCATGTCCCACAGTTGTCTTTGTCCGCAGATATCGCGTTCTTCCCCGCAGAGCAGCCGGGCGCCGTGTTTGACGGCGGCAAAGGCTTCCGGCAGGATCTGGTTCAGGTAGCGTTCGCGCAGCTTGTCAAACTGGGGGGTGATGTTATTCCAGGCGGCCTTCCCCTCTTCAATGGAGGCGGGAGTGGCTTCCACCGTGGGGAGGGCGGCAAATTCGTCTTTCAGGGATTCAAAGCGTGCGTTCAGCTTGGCGGCTATTTCCTCCAGCTCTTCCCTGGGAGCGGCTTCCACAATGCGCACGGGGGGAAGCTCCATGGGGAGGAAGCGGTGAAGATAGCCCTGCCATTCCTTCGTTTTTTCAAGCAGGAAATCCTGACCCTTGCCGTTCCATGATTCTTCAATGGAGACGATTTGTTCCACAATGGGGCGCAGACGGCGCACTTCACGCTGGTTTTTGGTACCGACAATCTTGGTTAGAATCCACTTAATCATCTTTGTCTTGTTGAAAATTGACGAGGTAGAGTCGCTTTCAGCGGTCTAAGAATCGAAAAATACTAGCGGCTGCCGGAAGAATTGCAAGCACGGCCCTCCATTTGCTTTGATGATGACGTAATAGGTTGGATTTGGGCGGCATCATTCTGTCTTCCTTCCGTTTTTCCTTGCCTCTCCCTTTTCCCTGTAGGAGTGTATAGGGGAAAGGAGAGAATGAGCATGTACGGAGTATTCCATTCCGCCGGGCTGGCCCTTTTTCTGCCGGCTGTTTGCATGATGGCCGGCTGCCAGGAAAACGGCGCCGTAAAACAGCAGGAAGTGAATTTGCTGTCCGAGGGGATTGATGAGGACGGCAACCTTTTCATGCATTTTGAACTTGATTCCCATTACCACGGGGATTTGTATGCGGAAGTTTCCATGAAGGGGAATGAAATGCGCATTGCTCTGTATACTCATTCCACTCCCGGAGCTTCCCGGAAGGTGCCTTATGCGGACGGTTACAGGCTTGTTGTCCCATGGCCCGAGGGAACGGATTCCGTGGATATTACCCTGTGCGGAATAAATTTGGGAGGGTGGGAGAAACATAAATAGTAATGGAGGGAGGTTCCGTTCAGAGACGTTTTTGTTATCTGAATGTTAACGGAAATTCCTGTGTGGAGGCGCTTGTTTGTGGTATGAAGGCGGAATGAAGCCTCTTTTGGGGATGGGATGTGCGGTGCTGGCCGTTTGCGCCGTCGGCTTTTCAGCGTACCGCATCCTGATGGAGAGGATGCCCGATGAAATTCGGGGAACGCGCCTGGTGATGGAACATGACGCTTCTTACCTGCCGAAGGCGGGCATGGTGCGGCTGGAAAATGCCGGATTTTCCAGCATGGTTCACGGGTTGGAGAACGGGGGGAAGTTTTTCTCACTGGCGGAGTGCATCGTGGAGGCGCGGCAAAAGGATATTCTGGATGATATGCTGGATAGGGTAGATCCGCAGCGTTCTTTGCGTTTCCATGTGATTTGCAACGCTTCCGGCGCGATGAAGGAAACATGGCTGGACGATGGAGGGAACGGGGAAAACGCCGTCCTCATCAACCGATGCATGGCCGTTCTGGGAGCCTATTGGCTCTTGCGCCGTTATTGTGATGATGAACAGCTGTTTTTCAAATGGATGAGGCTTTCGTTGAGGAACAGGAAAACTGCGTTTCTGGATGATTCCGTGGAATACCTGTTTCCCTGGCTCAGGCCGGACCGGGAACAATATGTTCATGGAAAGTGGATTTCGGATATCGAATCCGTCACCTATTATTGTTATCCTTTGGAAGAAAGGGGAAAGAGTTCTCTTCCTTCCCCATTCATGTACGCGGTTACGAGCCGGAAAAGGTTTTCTTCCGTCTCCTTGGAGATTCGATGCTCCGCGTTGAAAGGAGCATTGATAGACGTGGAGATCAAACAGGACAGCCAGATGATTCGTGCCGGAAGGGCCGTGCTCATCCGGATTGATGGGAACGATCATGGCCGGTCTTATTCATGGAACAGGCGCCCCGGAAAAATGTTGCCCGTGCGGCTGCCTTCCATGGAGATTCCGGAAGGCGGTCCTCCGGCCATGATACTTCCGGTTCCGGAAGACTTCCGTTCCTGTCCGGAGGAGGAAATTTTGCCTGCATTAATTGAAGAATGCCCGTGCATGAGCATGTAAGCCGGCGCTTGAGCACTAGGCATGAAACGGGAGGCGCATGCCATTGCATTCCGGCTGCGTCATACATGGAAAGAGGCAGACGATCAGTTGGGAAAGAGGATAAACGTAAACTTTTTTTTGGCCGGTTTTGTTGTGGAACCGTGTGATGGCCCATGGTTCATGACAGGTACTTCTCTTGGAATGATTCCAAATTGATGATATAATTACCCTATGAGTCATTGTGAGGATGGGCGCATCCGCATCCGCGGCGCCCGTGAGCATAATTTGCAGAATGTGGATGTGGACATTCCCCTGGGGCGGCTGACAGTGGTGACGGGACCTTCCGGATCGGGGAAAACGAGTCTGGCCATGCACACGCTGTATGCGGAAGGGCAGAGGCGTTATATGGAAACCTTTTCCCCGTACGTGCGCCAGTTCATGGACCGTATGGACAAGCCGGACGTGGATGCCGTGGAGAACATTCTTCCGGCCATCGCCCTGCATCAGCGCAACTCCGTCAGGACGTCCCGCTCCACGGTGGGAACCATGACAGGGCTGAACGATTACTGGAAATTCGTTTTCGCCCGTCTGGCCGTGGGGATATATCCGGAAACCGGACGGGAAATCAAGCCGGAAACACCCGGCTCCATTGATGAAAAGCTGCATGAGGAATTTCCTTCCGGAACGGAGGTGATGGTTTGCCTGGAAGTGGCGCGGCCCGAATCCGTGGACCTGCCCACGCTGAAAAGGAACCTGGTGGCGCAGGGGTATTTGCGCGCCTTTGCGCATGGAGAGGCCCTCCGGCTGGAGGACGAGGAATGGACCCTGGAAGACGGGGCTCCTTTGCTGGTGATTCAAGACCGCGTGAGGCTGGCGGAAGACCAGCGGGAGCGCAGGCTGGAAGCGCTGGAAACGGCCATGCGCCTGGGTGGCGGCGTGGCCCATGTGATTCCCCGCGTGGACGGCATCTGGCTGCCCGCCATGAAATTCCGCGGGGACTGGCATCCGCTGATGGAGCCGCGGCCCGGATTGTTTTCCTTCAATTCCCCCCTGGGGGCATGCCCGGAGTGCCGCGGCTATGGCCGCGTGATCACCATTGACTACAACCGGTGCATCAAGCCGGAGCTCAGCGTCAATGACGGGGCCATCCATATTTTTGAAGGGGAAAGCAAGGTGTTTTCCGAATGCAAGAAGGACCTGATGCGCGGCTGGCGCAAAAATGCCCGCAAAGTTCGTCTGGATGTACCGTGGAAGGATTTGAAACAGTGGGAACGGGACTGGCTGCTGTACGGGGACGGAGAGGATCCGGATGAAATGTATGAACAAGGCCTGTGGTACGGCATTGCGGGCTTTTTCAGGTACCTGGAAAGCCGCACGCATAAAATGCATGTGCGGGTGTACCTGAGCCGTTTCCGCACCTATCAGGAATGCCCCTCCTGCCATGGCTTGCGCCTGAGGCCGGAAGCCCTGCAATTCAAGGTGGGCGGCAGAAGCATGCCGGAACTCTCCGGGATGCCCATGGACGAACTCCTGGCCTGGGTGGATCAATACGTCACGCCGCGCGCGGATGAAGACCCCGGCTTGAAGCATGCCGTGGCGGAACTCAGAAGCCGCCTGGAATATCTGAATGAAGTGGGTCTCGGCTACTTGACGTCCGACCGTCCCACGCGCTCCCTTTCCGGCGGGGAGATTGAACGCGTGAGCTTGACGACCTGCCTGGGCGCTTCCCTGACGGATACTCTGTTTGTGCTGGATGAACCCACCGTAGGGCTCCACCCCCGCGACACTTCCCGTTTGATTTCCGCCATGAACCGGCTTAAAAAGCGCGGGAATACGCTGGTGGTAGTGGAGCATGAGGAAACGGTGATGCGTGCCGCGGACAGCCTGGTGGACATGGGGCCCGGCTCTGGCCGGGAGGGGGGAAAACTGGTTTATTCCGGAGAACCTGCCCGGATTGGGGAAGTTGCGGACTCCCTGACGGGGGCGTTCCTTTCCGGCAGGCGGCGCATCGCGGTGCCTAAAAAGAGGCGCAAGCCGCGTCAATTTCTGACCGTATCCGGCGCCACGCGCCACAACCTGCACAAGCTGGACGTGAAAGTGCCTCTGGGCGTCTTCACCTGCCTGACCGGCGTCAGCGGGTCTGGAAAAAGCACCCTGGCGCACGACGTGCTGTACCTGAACGCTCTGGTGGAAAAAGGGGCCGTATGCGAGGATGAACCCGCCCATGTCAAATCCATCAAGGGCTGGGAACAACTGGATGAAGTGGTGATGGTGGACCAGAGCCCCATCGTCCGGACCCCGCGCTCCACTCCTGCCGTTTATGCCGGGGTCTTTGAAGAAATACGTTCCCTCTTCTCGGAGACGGAAACGGCCCGTGCGCGCGGCATGAAGCCCGGTTTCTTCTCCTTCAACAGCGGCGACGGCCGCTGTCCGCGCTGCATGGGCATGGGGAGTGAAAAGGTGGAAATGCAATTTCTTTCAGATATCTTCGTGCAGTGCCCGCTGTGCCACGGCTCCCGGTACGGAAGTGAAGTGCTGAGCGTGTACCGCGACGGCAGGAACATTGCGGACGTGCTCGGCATGACGGTGGCGGCCGCGCTGGAATACTTCAGAGCGGAAAAAGGGGCCAAGGCCTCCCGCATTGCTTCCAAGCTGGGCGTGCTTCAGCGCGTAGGGCTGGGGCACCTGACCCTGGGGCAGCCGCTGAACACTCTCTCCGGCGGGGAAAACCAGCGGTTGAAGCTGGCTAAAATCCTGCTGGACCAGATTGGATCCGGCGCGAACAGCCCCAAGATGCTGATTCTGGACGAGCCGGGAACGGGACTTCACTTTGCCGATATTGAAATTCTGCTGGCCGTGTTCCGGGAACTGGTGGAGCAGGGGCACACCCTGCTGGTCATCGAGCACAACCCGGAATTCATCAAATCCGCGGACTACGTGATCGACCTGGGGCCGGAAGGCGGCGCAGGCGGCGGCCATGTGGTAGCCACGGGAACGCCGGAGGAAATTGTAGCCTCCGGGAAGGGATATACGGGCAAATACCTCCGGGATGTGCTGGAAGGGCGCCCTTCCGTTTACGATCCGGCGGACGCCGCTATGCCGGAATCCGCTGACGTGGACATACCGGAAGGCGTGATGGCCCTGCGGGGAGCGCGCCACCATAACCTGAAAAACGTGGACCTGGACGTGCCGCGCGGAGAAATGACCGTGCTGACCGGGCTCTCCGGCTCCGGGAAAAGCTCCCTGGCCTTCGACATCTTTTTTGCGGAAGGGCAGCGGCGTTTCATGGACGTCATGTCCCCGTACGCCCGGCAATTCACGGAACAACTGGAAAGCCCTGACATTGACCGCTTGACCGGATTGCCCCCCACGGTGGCCATTGAACAGAACATGTCCCGCGGCGGCACCAAATCCACTGTGGGCACCGTGACGGAAATCTGGCAATTCATGCGTCTGCTATATGCCAAGCTGGGGCAGGCCTACTGCCCGCAGTGCGGCGTGCCGGTGGGCAAAAGATCGGAATCCGAAGTGGTGGAGCTGGTGGTGCGGCAGCTGAAAAAACACGGCAGTCTGGCCTTGCTGGCTCCCCTCGTCAGGGGACGCAAGGGGCATTACGCGGACCTGGCCCGCTGGGCGGAAGGAAAGGGATATGAGGAAATGTGGGTGGATGGCAAATTGGTTCCGTTGAGCGGATTCCAGCCGCTGGACCGTTATTCCAGCCATGACCTGGACCTGGTCGTTTCACGTCCGGAGGCCTCCTGGACCCCGGAAAAACTTGCCGGAGCGGTGCATGCCGCGCTGGAAATGGGGGAAGGTTTCCTGCAAGTGCTTCCGCCCGGTTCCAGCCGGCCGGAGTTGATGGGGACCAAGCTTGCGTGCGCCTCCTGCGGGCAATCTTTCCCGGAACTGGAACCGTACACGTTCTCCTTCAACTCTCCACGCGGGTGGTGCCCTGTGTGCCGCGGGCATGGCATCGTGGGCAAGGGAAAGATGAAGGAAGACCAGGCGCAATCTCTGCTGGAAGCCGAACTGAAATATGACAAGGAACTGGCGCGGCAGGCGGACGATGACAAAGGGGTGAAAATCTGCCCCGCCTGCCAGGGAGTGCGTTTGAATGAATTTGCGCGCGCCGTGCGGCTTCAGGGAGTGACTCCCGGTGAAATCGCCTCCCTGCCTGCCGTAGCCGCCGCGGAACTGGTCAAAGGATGGAAATTTGAACGGGAGGAAGCTCTCATTGCCCGTGACGTGGTGGCGGAAATCACGCAGCGCCTCAACTTCCTCCAGCGGGTGGGGCTGGGCTACCTCTCCCTGGACCGCAGCGCCACGACGCTTTCCGGCGGGGAAACCCAGCGCATCCGCCTGGCATCCCAGCTGGGCTCCCACCTGCGCGGCGTGCTTTACGTGCTGGATGAACCCACCATCGGCCTGCATCCGCGGGACAACGAACTGCTGCTGGGTACACTGGATGAACTCAAGCGCCGGGGCAATACCCTGCTGGTCGTGGAACATGATGAAGACACCATGAAGCGTGCGGACCACATTGTGGACATGGGGCCGGGAGCCGGCATCCATGGCGGCAGGATTATGGCTCAGGGCACCTTTGAGGAACTGGCAGCCATGCCGGACTCCGTCACGGGCGCGGCCCTGCATCATAAGCCGCGCCATCCCTACCGCGGGAAAAGGCGCAGGGTTCCGGCCAGAAAAGATGAAACCGCGTGGCTGCGGGTGGAGGGCTGCCGCCTGCACAACCTGAAGGACGTGAATGCGGCCATTCCCAAGGGGCGGCTGACGGTGCTCACCGGCGTATCCGGCGCGGGGAAAACCTCCCTGATGACGGGAACCATCCGGCTGGCGGCGCGCCAGGCCATCGGCGACAAGCTCACTCGGGACCAGAAAAAGCTGTGGAAAACCTCCTCCGGGTTTGACACGCTGCGCATGGTGTACGGCGTGGACCAAAGCCCCATCGGCAAGACGCCCCGTTCTACGCCCGCCACCTATGTGGGCTTTTTGGACGACATCCGGACCCTGTTCGCGCAAACGGCGGACGCCCGCAGACTGGGCTTCGACCGCGGCCGCTTTTCCTTCAACACGGGGCAGGGTAACTGTGAATCCTGCAAGGGCACGGGCATGCAAAAGCTGGAAATGGACTTTCTGCCCCCCTGCTACGTGCCGTGTGAAACCTGCCGGGGCAAGCGCTACAACGCCGCCACCCTGACCGTGAGGTACAAGGGGAAAACCATTGCGGACGTGCTCCAGATGGACTTTGCGGAAGCGGCGGAATTCTTTGAAAGCCAGCCCCGCATCTCAGACCCGCTCAAACTGCTGGCGGAAACCGGCCTGGGCTACCTGACCTTGGGGCAGGCTTCCAATACGCTCTCCGGCGGGGAAGCCCAGCGGCTCAAGCTGGTGACGGAGCTCATCAAGGGGCGGCGCGTCAGCCGGAACGCCCTGATGAAGGGCAAGGAACTGCCTGGCGACCTGTACCTCATTGAAGAACCTTCCATCGGCCTGCATCCGCGAGACGTGCGGCTGCTCATCGATGTGCTGCACCGTCTGGCGGACCAGGGAAACACGGTCATCGTCATCGAACACAACACGGAAATCATGGCGGAGGCGGACTACATCATCGACATGGGCCCCGGCCCCGGTGAAGCCGGAGGAACCATCGTGGCGGAAGGAACCCCGGAGCAGATAGCCAAAAAGAACTCCCCCACGGCGGAATACATCCGCCGGGAGCTGGAACCGGACAGCGTGTAACCCGTTAAAACAAAAACCTTGTCTTTCAGGACCGTTCCGGAATTACTGGAACGGTCCTTTTATATGGAGAAAAGGACCGGATGGAGGCTGACGGCGGGCGTTGGCCTGGTCACAGGGCGCCGAAATGCTTTTAAAGGAAAAATCAGCTATTCTGAAAATGGCGGAACGGAATTACTGCTGGAAATGTCTTAAAGGAAGTGCAAGGCTGTGTTCCGCATAAGCCCTTTTATTCCTGCGGCAGTGGTTGGCAAATACCGGAGAGGCAGGCGGGAACGGATGTAAAGGCATGAAAGCCATTCTTTAGAAAATCTTTGCACTGCGGTGAAACAATAAGCAATGAATATGGTGGAAAAAATAGTATTTGAACCGTTGGCAGACTCCCACCGGGAGGCCGTCATCCGTATCTTCAACCATTACGTGATGAACGGAACGGCTGCTTTCTCGGATGCGGAACTGCCGGAATCCTTTTATCCCCATATTCTGGAACGCGTGAAAGGTTATCCGGCGTATGCCGTGGTGGACTGCCGGACCGGGGAAGTAGTGGGCTTCTGCTTCCTGAGTGCGTATAAGCCTGTACCCACATTCCGGGAAACGGCCACCGTCACTTACTTCATTGCTCCCTCCCATCTTGGCCGGGGCATTGGCCGGATGTGCCTGGGCCGTCTGGAAGAGGATGCCGTGAAGCAGGGCATCCGCCACATCATTGCGGAAATATCCTCTGAAAACGAACAAAGCATGTCCTTTCACGCTAGCCAGGGCTTTATCCATGCCGGGCGCCTGAAAAACATCGGCTTTAAACTGGGCCGCACCTTTGACATTGTTTACATGCAGAAGGAAATCAAGTGATCAGCGCCGGTAATGCAGCGTGCAATAAGATGATGGGAATTTCCGAAAATCCTCTTCCTCACGCTATTCTGATGAGTCCTCTCTGAAAAGACAGGATGGCAGCGCCCTTCTCGTAGGCATCGTAAAGATTTCTCTAGTTTTGTAGGCGTCTTACCGCCCCAGATGACCGCAGGCTAACTTCCTTCCAGAGTGCTGCTGCTGTGAAAGACTGCGAGAAATTCGTTAACCAGTGCATTCACAGAGCGCAAGGGAAACAGATTTGCCGGAAATAGGAGCCGGCTCGTTCGCTGCTGTCAAACCGAACACTATCCGTGTTACAATGTACTGGCATTTCCTGCGTCTGAAAACGACAATCGCCAAGCTTGGCTGTTAAACTGGTACGGCATTTGGGAAATAGTCCAAAACAAAAACAGGAATATTTTTCAAATGATCATAAATTCGTTAAAGTCTTCCAATATGTTTTCATATACATGTAGATTAGTTCAAATGAGTACCTAATGTCCATCAACCAATCCGGAACAGGGTGTAAGTGTTTTAACCTTTTTTTCAGTAATTGATGTTGCTGAACCGGGACTAACGCTACTCTCAATCCGGTACTGGCTCTTCTTGAATCAGCATGATATCTTTCACGAGGTATCTCTTTCTCATTATCAGGTATGAAAGAAAACACTCCTCCCCCGAGGGAGGTGACTGATAAACCAGTATCGGTTGATAAATTGCCGGTATCCGTTTTCCAGTTGACGGGATTGCGGCCATGCAAACGATGAGAATGATAAAAATCCGCACATAACTCCCATACATTGCCCAACATGTCATGAAACCCCCATGCATTGGGTTCTTTTTGTCCCACAGGATAGGCCCCTGTATTGGCATCGTGAAAATCCATCCATGCTACTTTCTCAAGATTATCGGGAAGAACGATTTCCTTGCCGCAGGAATAGGCTAATTCCCACTGTGCCTCCGTAGGCAGGGAAAAGCAATATCCTTCCGGAAGAATCCCCTGTTGTCGTGCAATCTCGGTTAATCGATCACAAAAATCCAGGCATTCATCATAGGATACCTGGCACATGGGGTACCGTGCGCCCGTTGTGATGGTCCATCTGTCTTCCAATTCCGGAATCGGGATCCATCCCATCATCTTTTCCCATTCCTCCTGTGTGATTTCGTACTTCCCCAGCCAGTAGGGATAAGTAATTTCCGTACGATGGCCAGATTTTGTAATTGGGTAACTTCCTTTTGGAATGAAAATCAAGGTGAGCTTGTGTTCCGAATGGGGAATATCCATTTTTAACACATCTCCGGCCTGGGCAGATTGAACATTGGCTGTCGCAGGGGGTACTATGTCCAGGCATGTAATATCATTGCCAGGATAAAGGACAAAGATGAGCAAAGCCAATAATGCTATAATAGAGAAACTGATTTTCTTATTATTTTTTATCCATTTTATTATAAATTTCATTCCGAAGAGACAGGATAATTTTAATTATTTTTTAATTTAGCCTCCAGTAATTGCTTGGCTGTTTTTCTGTCAGTATTTTTCAAATTCTGGTTAGCTCCTTGTTTAATCAGAAAATTGTAGGCACTTATTTGTCCTGTACGAGCAGCATAATGTAAGGCAGTTTCTTTGTAGGGAAAGGTCATAGAGGGTAGCTTCATTTCATTTGAAGCAACATTAATATCAGCCCCTAATTCGAGTAATTTCTTCATGGTATCAATATCCCCGATAGCTGCCGCTAACATAAGGGCTGCTTCGCTTCCATTCCATTTTTTATCATACGGATTAAGATTTGGTTGTGGAGTCATGTTTGACGACAAATCCCAGTATGATTGTAATGAATTTCTAATCATATCTTTTCCTACAATGTAGGCAGGAGTATTGTAATGTAGATAATAAGGTGGAATATAGGGATTTCTTGTTTCTTCTTTTTTGGGGGTTATGGATGTACAAGATCCTAATAAGTTTAATGCTAAAAAAATCGAAAGGAATATAATATTAGTTTTCATGTTAAATAATTTATGATATACTTGTAGTTTTTAAAGTTCATGTGGATGATTTTTATGAAAAAAACAAGAATCATGCATAGATTTTTTGTTATATTTAAAATAGGTAAATAATATTTTATGATTTGTAAACAGCTTTTACAGAATGATATTTCTTTAATTTTCATTTAACACAACAAGCAAATTTGGATAACTCTTCTGCCTTCAATAAAGAATCATTGGGATTAAAAATATGTATCGGAATCATATAACTTGGATGCACTTTATAAATATCAGGCGTGGCTCTTCCCTCAAGATATTGGGAACCTAATATCATACATCCTATACTCCATCCTAGAATTTTCAATTCATCATCAAGAAAAAAGTAACCAACTGCATCATAATTACCCATTCCCTCTGCTTGAGACCATGTTGAGAAGAGGGGGATGTCGTATATATATTTTACTTTTTCTTTATCTTTTTCACTAAAAAACCAATTAATTTTATCAAATTTAACCTTATTCATTAGGTATGGCATTCCTTTCTTTAAGTCATCGCGGATTTCATCAATATTTTTCATTTTAGAAAGATATTGATTCATGGATGTGCTTTTCTTACGAAAAATGCTTAACAAGCTATGTAAATCTTTTGGTTTCTTATCAACTGTTTTTTCAAAAACTTCTGGGGTTATGTCGGATGGATTTACGCTATATTTGATATAAAGACAGGTATAAACCAACGGAAGAGGAAAAAATATGAATAATGTAATTATAAATATACTAACTCCAACCAGAAATTTTACTATTCCCAATTTATTGTTCATTTTTTTTATTTTCATAGAAAACTAGCATAATTAAATTATGAGAAATGCGTAATTTATTCATCATTTAAATAATCCGCTGGCTATATTCCAAAAATTCGAATTATTAGAAGGGATATAAACAGCGCCATGGTTGTCGCCAAAGTCATTCGTAAAATCATGAGTTATTACATTTGCTGGCACATTTTCGGGATGATCTGGGCCATTCTCTCCCAGAGCCACATTGAATTCAGAAAGTGGATAAACGAATTCTAAAATATCATCTTCTTTGCTGATTGCTAAATGAATAGAATCAGCATTAGCAGGAGCTTTTTCAAATTCTTCTCCTGGTTCCAGAGACTCATTGTCAACTGCAGGATTGGCCAAGAAAACATTGCCTATATTGCCGATATCTTCCCCATGAGCCAATGCTTCAAGAGCTACTCCAGCTCCTAAGCTATGAGTTCCGATATGTACTTTTATGTTAGGACATTTGGCTTTTAAATCTCTAAGAAAATGAGAAAATGCACCTGATCCTGTAAATCTAGAACCTTTTACCGCGTCTTTAAAGTTTGAAGCACCAGGATTCCCGTTCCACGCAAACCCATAAACATCGCATTTTCCTTCCGAACTCTTATAAGCTTTTTCAACCACTTCAAATCTTGTCATCGCTTCTGCTAGAGTAGTATTATAACCATGGATCCATACTAACACACATCCGCATTTTGGACAATGACCTATTGTTCCTTCATAGGCATCTGACAAATTTGAAGGAAAAACCAGTCCATCATGATATATGTATTTTACAGATTCAGTAGCATTAATTAATATATATAGACCAAGTTAATCAAGTTGTTTAAAAATTCTATTTTTGATAAATCCATATAAGTTTCGTCCTCCGTATTCCCGAATAAGATCCCTGTTAATCCACCTGCCATCTGTAGGATTCAGGTAGCGGTAATTGTAGTAGATCAGGCCAAGCTCGTCGTCCATGAACTCGCAGGAAAACCTGAACTTGTTTTCCTGAGCCCTGTCGCCCTGCGCCGTGATTAGGGCTCCAAGGGAGGCATATTCATAGCGCGCCCTTCGCGTCTGCTTACAGTCGAAGATGGAAGTGACGTTTTTGAGCATATCATGCATGAAGTAAAGATGCTCGTTGACACTTGTTCCATCCTCCTTCCAGTTGGTCATCATCAGGATGCGCGTAGCAGTCGATTCTGTAGGATCCCACAGATAGGTCTTCACAAGTCTGTAAGAAGGACGCATCAAATCCAGTTCAGCTATTTGCAAATAGCCCTGGTATAGATACCATGCATGGCTGACAGTTGAACCATTAACTGCTACTTTTTTCTCAAAGCGGCGTCCCTGGTAATCGTAGGAGCAAGTAATCACGGTTCTTCCGTCTTCTTGAGTAAAATAACACAGGGCGGTCATTGGCATCATAGCTCACTTTCCAAATGCCTGTCGAGGTCTTGATCCTGGTCTGATTACCGTCTGCATCGTAAGTGGGAATGAATGGTTCCGTATTTCTGGTAATGTCCGTGTACTGGTTGAGCCGGTTGGCATTGTAGGATACTTCTTCCTCCAGTTCCCGTGCAGTCTTGCGGTTGCCGATGTTGTCGTACCGGTAGCTGTAGCTGCCTCTCTCCCTGAGTTGATCTCCAGTCAATTCACTGCGGCTGTTGTAGGTAAAATCTCTTACTGTGGCAGGAAGGGCGGCATCTCAGGAGTCCCGGCGTTGAACTGGACGCGTCAGGGCATCATACTGGTATTCATGGCCGGCGGCCATGCCTCCATTTCCCTGTTTCTCATAGCCAATGGAAGCCACGAGGTTGAGCTTGGGATGGTAGATGTTTCTGCGAACCATGCCGTTGGGGTAGGTGAGCCGATTGAGGAAGCCGCTGGTTTCATCGTATTCCCAAGTGAAGGAAGAGGCCAAACCATCCAGATTCATCCCAATCATGCCACCTTTCCGATCGTAGTCAAGATGGGAGTGCTGCACCGTGCGGGTTCCGGTCATGAGGCGGTAGCCGGTGGAACGTCCGAACGTGTCGAAGTCTTCCTGAAGGCTGCTTTCTACCGTTCCAAAGGAAGTGTCCCGAACCATTCTGCCGTAACTGTCATGGGAAAGTTCCCGGAGGCCGGAGGCGTCCCGGATAAAAGTCATCTGCCCGAGATGATTGCAGGAGAACTCCCATCCCGGAGTATCGTCGCTGTGGGAGACGGAGACAAGTTCTCCTGTCAATGGAGCATAGGCGTACGTCGTGACAATGCCTCTGGCCTTGGTGACGGTTTCCGGACGGTTGAACTGGTCGTAGGTTCTGAGAACGCAGGAGCCGTCGGCATAGGTTTTCTTCAGTTCCATTCCCGTGGCCTCGTCGTAGAGCCAGGTGGTAGTGTCCCCGTCGGCGCGGCCGGAAGGATCAGTGATGATGTCCCCTTCGTCCACCCTGAAAGTAGTCAGTGAGACCATACGATCGGCTTCATCGTAGGCGAAACTGGCCGGCTGGAGGGACGTGCCGTATTCGGCTATCTTTCTTCCCTGGATGTCGTAGGAATAGCAAGTAGTACCTCCCATGGAATCGGTGATGGAAGCCACAGCATCGCAGCAGGGCAGGTAGCTGGTGGTGGTTACGTTGCCGGCTGCATCCGTGGATTTGACTGGTCGTCCGTCTAAGTCAGTTTCAATCGTTGTGGCATTGCCCCGGGCATCCGTCTGATGCAGAATCATGCCTGTAGAGGTATAGGAGCGTTCCTGCGAGGAATGAATGCCCGCATGGTTCGTCTGGCTCACTGTAAAACCATCAATGACCAGGGCCACCTTGGATTCCTCCGGCTTTTCCAGGTTAATCACGCCGGATTCTATCATTTCATTGTACAAGTCGTTCCCTGCACGGGTGCGTTCCCCCCCCCCCCGCGCCGCCGAAGGCGCCGATTTTGCGAAAGGGCAGATGAGGTCGATTACTTTGATGCCCGTTTCCAGCACTTCCGTGCTGGTGGATTGCTCGTCCAGCGGCGGAGCGCTGCGGTGAATGCTTTTCATGCCGGAGCAGGAGAGCGCGCCGCGTTCGTCCACGGCTTCACCCAGCACATTGAAGATGCTATAATCATGAAAATAAGAGAAAGAGTGCAAGCTATAATATTTACTCAAATTTTGATTTTCTTCATCATATAATAAAATACTTATAAAAAATATAATATATTTAAAATAAATAATAAAATTAATATAAGCAATGATGTTCGGTTATACCATGCGTCTGAACCCGGCTCCGTGGAGAGTTCCAGATCCTTGGTGGGGATGGAAAGGGAGATGGAGGAGTGGGCGTGAAGGTGGAGAAAACAGGTGGCGGGAGCCATGACCTTGAGGTATCCGGACTATTCGTGCCGGGTGTTGTTGGAAGCAGTTCGTTTGGGGATAAGGACGGGAGCGGAGAGTCCGTTGACCAGGAAGTTGCCCTGGGGCTGTCCGTTGGGGTACATGGGAATGAAGGGATAGACGGTGTCCATGGCGCCGATATTGAAAGTGTTGTTCATGGTAATGAAATGATGTTTGTTCAATGGTTGCGACTACCATGAATCAAAAACCAGCAACGTAAACACGTCGGGAACGTTATGATATTTGGTGAGTTTTTGAGGCGGATGGCAACGTGGGAAAAGGGAGGGGATTCTTCTCCGGTGGCACGTATTTCTTTGCCATATTTTCAAAATTTACCCATTGCCAGCTTAAAAGGCAGCGTGCTAGCGTCCATCAATGAATTCGTTCAACATCTAACTCCATTATTTCATGAGCACCACATTGAAAAAGATCTATGTCAACGGGTTCCCCAGTCTCTACGGGGGCGCGGGAACCGAACTCCACCACCAGATTCTGGTCTGGCTCCACATGGGTATTGACGTGCATATCATCCCCACCAACGGCGGATTTGAAAATGAAGCCCTTTATTTGGAAATGATCCGTCTGGGCGTCCATATCCACGCTCCCAATGACTGGACAGTCCTGCAGGAAGGGGATGCCATCATCGGATTTTGCAACGGAGAATTTCTGGAAAACATGCCCGCCATTCGCCAGCGCACCAAACGCACCATCTTTGTCAACTGCATGACCTGGCTTTTCAACAAGGAAAAGGAACTCATGAAGCAGGGGCTCATTGCCATGTTCCTTTACCAGAACGAGGAAGTCAGGCAGAAGAACATGCCCCTGCTCAAGCGCTGCAACGACGACCCTACCATTGCTTTCATGACGTTCAAGCCTTACTTCCACAACGAATCCTTCCCTTTCATTGAGGAGAGGACGCAGGAATACTTCGGCTGCGGGCGCATCTCGCGCCAGGACGCGGACAAATTTGCGGCCAATACGCTCCATATTTATGAATATTTCGTGGCGCCTGTCTTCAAGCGTGGCCTTTTTCTGGGGTTTGACCAGAGGAGCCGGGAGAAAATCGGAGAGCCTTACAGTTGGATACGCACGGCCCGCGACCAGAGGGAGGTGAGCCAGCAGGACTTTTACAAGCACTGCCAAATCGTGCTCCAGCCGACGGACACGACGGAGAACTGGCCGCGTGTCGGTTTTGAATCCATGGCAAGCGGAAGCGTGCTTGTGGTGGACAACCGTGGAGGCTGGAGGCAGATGGTGGAGCATGGCAAGACCGGATGGCTGTGCGACCATGAAAGGGATTTTATCTACTACGCCAGCAAGATGGCCTACGAGCCCAACCTGAGGTCCGACATGGCCCACGCGGCGCGGGAGCGTGGACTGGAGCTTGGAGGGCTGGAAGCGTCTGTAGCCAGCTGGGAGGAAGTCTTTGACGCGGTGGAAAAACTGCCGGCTTAGAAATGGGAGGAAAAACCATGAAAAAGAAAACAAATATTGTCGTAGGCATTTGTTCATGCCATGGAACGGGAGATAAACGGAAAGCGGTAAGGTCTACCTGGCTGGCCCATCCCGCGCAGAACGTTGAATGCATGTTCTTTGTAGGAGGAAACCGGGTTCCGGAGGGGGAAGAAGAAGATACGGTGGGGCTTGATGCGCCCGATGGCTACAATGAGCTCCCCGCAAAAGTGAAATCCTTCTTTCGTTACGCGCTGGAGAATTACGAATTTGAATGGCTCTTTAAATGTGATGACGATACGTATTTGGAATTGAGCCGGTTGACCTCCTTGATAGATGAAGATTATGATCTGATTGGGGATGCGATGGTTGCGCTTCGCAATTCACCGAGCGGAGGGGCGGGCTACCTGCTGAAGCGCAGCATGGTGGAAAAGCTGGTGAATGCGCCGGGTTTTGCGGAATGCGGGGCAGAGGATGTGATCGTAGGTGAACTGGCAGGCAGGCTCGGAGGCCGCTTGAAATCCACGAAACGGCTTTACATGTCCAATGTTTATTACCCGGAACGGGATAATGACATGGTAACGGCCCACTGGTGTTCTCCCGACATCATGCAGGCCCTGTATTCGTTTAATTACAAAATTCCCTCCGCTGTGTGCGATGTTGTTCATCTTCATTGGAAAGGGGAAATGCTGTTTTATTCCAACGGGGCGTTCAGGAGGCGGGATACTTCCTGCTATGGCTGGTGGAGCATTGGCTCCAAGGGTGAACTGAAGCTGAAATGGCAGATGTGGCCTATGGAGCAGCTCCTTTTGGAGGGAGAACGGTTTATCGGGTCTGAAACGGAGATATTCCAGCGGTCGGACATGCCGTCCCTGGCCCGGTTATGGGCTGAACGCCGTCTTTCTTTCGGCAACGTGGAAATCATGGACCAATCTCCTCTGCTGTATATCCATTTGGGGTGCGGCACCCGGAGGTTGAATGGCTGGTTGAATCTGGACGCTCCCAATTATGATATTACCAGGCCACTCCCGTGGAAGGACGATTCCGTAGACGCTTTTTATCTGGAGCATGTCATTGGAACAGTAACGTCTGCAGAGGCCTGCCGATTTTTCACGGAAGCCTTCCGTGCTCTAAAACCCGGAGGAATCTTACGATTAAGTTTCCGGGACGTGCGCCTGATGCGCGGGGTGATGACGCCTGCGTTCAGGCAATACATGAAGAAACAGGGGAAAGGAAATCACACTCCGGAGAATGATTTGTGTGCATTTATGGAAGTCTACAAGCAACAATCCCTGTGGTCTGCCGATTTCCTGAGTTATGTTTTGGAAGAGCTGGGGTTCCAGGTTTCCCAGCATGCTCCGGGTAATTCCCGCCATTTGCACCTTCAGTGTCTTGAAAGGCGATCCGACAGGGATGAACATCCTTTTGACCTGCTGGGCACGGTTTGCCTGGATGCCCGGAAACCGCAGAAGACTGTTACCGGTAAATTTTTATCCTTGCGTCCCGCTTCTGTTCCGGCATCTCCCGGTTACGTCACGACGCAGTTTATGCCCGGCTCGCGTACGTGCAATCATCTGTTCCAGATAGCTGCTGCCTATGCGCATGCTCTCCGGCTGGGTGTGGGATGCCGTATTCCCTGGAGATACAGTTCCGAGACCTGGGAGCTGATGACTTATCTGGGTGAGGCCTGTTCGCTGTGCCCGGACGGCGGATATAACGATCCCGTGACATACAGGGAGCCCGGATTTTCCTACCATCCCATTCCTGAAACGGTTCGCTACGGCGCCTTGAGAGGGTATTTCCAGAGTGAGCGGTATTTCAAGGATGTTGCGGAAGAAATCCGTTCCCTGTTTGCTCCTCTTATTGCTCCCGTCCAGGAGGGCGTGGCCGGCGTTCATATAAGGATGGGGGACTATCTTGACCGTACAGACATGTACCATACGCCGGATGTTCCCTTTCTTAATGAAGCTTTACGGAGGCTTTCCGGCAACATCAGTAAGCTGGTCGTCTTTTCCGATTCTCCGGAATTGGCCCGGAAATTGATGGAGGGCGTTCCGGAAGCAACGCGTTTTGAAATAGTCATGGATGAGCATGAGACGCTGGACGCCCTCCGGGAATTGACGTCCATGCAGGAACTCGTCCTTTCCTGTTCCTCCTTTTCCTGGTGGGGGGCATGGCTTGGAGACCAGCAGAGGGTTTTTATTCAAAAACAGTGGTTTACCGGAAAGATTGAGGACGAGCAGGACATTTTCTGCCCGCAATGGATTAAACTTTAACAGGTACATTTTATGAAATGTGTTTTGATTGTGTCTCCTGGGGAAAAGTCGGAGGGAGCTTCGGAATTGCACCGGATGGGTTACGAGCTGGAGCTCTATCCCTCTACCGCGGATCTTTCCCCCCTCAGGGATGCGCGGGAAGAGGAAAGTGCATCCTACCTGGGACGGTCCCCGGCGTCTGCGGAACGTTCGCACGTCCGTTCTCTGAGGGCATCTTTCATACGTCTTCTGGAGGACAGAAATTATGCTGGGAGTGACCTGATTATTTTCGGAGAAAGCGATGCCGTGCCGATGGTGGCTTCTTCCCGCTTGGAAACGGCTCTCAGGAAGGAAATGAAGGAGCATCCGGAGACGGATATTTTCCGGCTGTTCCATCATGCAGTATGGTCTCCGCAAGGGGCTCCGGGGGAATCTGATGAAATCTTGTTTGAAGATTTCAAAACGGGAAAGACGGATGCCAATACCTCCTACGTATGGGGAACGCATGCTCTCGTCATCCCTGCTGCCCGACGCCCCAGGGTGGCCCGGGTTTTTGCCGATTACCGGTTGCCGACTGATATTGCCCTGGAGGCTGCCAACAGCCATGGAGACCTCAAGATCCGTGTGGCCCGCCACAATCTGTTTTACCAGCACGAACGGACTAAGCAGAGACCCGATTGCAAAATTGCTGTTTGTCTCTCATCCTATAAGCGTCTGACGGATTTGCAGAGGCAGATTTGGTGCATGATGGATCAGAGCTATCCGAATCTTCATGTGTTCGCAGCTGTCAAGGGGATACCGGAAGGCACGTACCGCAGAACAGTGCTCCCTCTCTTTGAACATTTTATTCACGAAGGCCGTTTGACGATGCGGCTTTTCCCCAACAAGAACCAGCTATCCAATTTCTTGGACACGATAAGGGATTTGAACGTTTCCGATTACGATCTTTTCGCCAAAATTGACGACGATGATTTGTACGGAAGGGATTATTTCAAGTCAGTCAATAAATTCCATCTGCATCTTCCGCCGGAATTCAGCAGCTTTTATTGCGGGCCGGGCGAATATCTAAGCGTGCGTGGAGGGTATCCCTTCTCCGGAAACGGATTTTTCGGCTGCTTTGGCCCCACCTTGGTATTGAGCCGGGATGTGCTGGAAAAATTAATAATTTGTGAGACCAATCCTCACATGATATCCCAGATCTCGCCCAGGCTCCGTCATGCCGGGTATGGATTTACGGAAGACAACTTCATGCACATGATGATGCTGGATACCGGAAGCAGCAACCGCACCCGGTATGTACAGGAAATGGCCCTGCCAATGCATCTGGCGATTCAGACCGGCAATGCTTCCGTGATGCGCGGAGGGCTGGTTCCGGGAGATTTCCGGGGCAGAAACTGGAACATTTCTACGAATCAGGTTAATGAGGAGCGTCTCATGGAAGTGCATCATCCGCAATGGCATGATATTGTCCGTGTCTTTGGGAACAGGGCGCGCCGTTTTGAACGGGACGACGAAGCGGACGTCCTCTCCGTCACTGATGAGAAAATAACTCTCAAGTGGGATTGCTGGGGCGTGGAGGCGTTTAAAAAGATGGAGGATGGAACCTTCTATTTGTCGAGCGGCGGCAGACAGGAGGAACCTTTTTCTCCCCGGAAAAAAGTGGCTGTCCTGTTTATAGCCACAGGGCGTTATATGACGTTCTGGGAGGAGTTTTATGCGGCCTCCAAACAATATTTCCTGACAGGGCATGATGTGCATTATTTTCTGTTCACGGATCATCCGGAAGTGGAAACCGGCGATGACGTGACTCTTGTCCGCAAGCCGTTTTATCCGTGGCCCATGGAAACCTTGAGAAGGTTTGAGACTTTTTTAACCGTTCGGGAGGAATTGCAGCAATATGACTACATTTATTTCATGAATGGAACTTTGCTTCCCGTAGGGCCTGTCGGTCAGGAAATTTTCCCGATGAACCGGCAGGGTCTCATGGTGACGCTTCATCCGGGGTACTACCAACGCCCCCGTTCCACTTACCCCTACGAAAAAAATGGAATGTCCCGGGCGCGGGTGCTCCATTCCGAAGGAGAATATTATGTCGCCGGAGGCTTTAACGGGGGAAGGGCTGAAGACTATCTCCGCATGTGCCGGGAGTTGGCGGATGCCGTCAGGCGGGATCTTGAGGACGGTGTCATTGCCGTTTGGCACGATGAAAGCCACCTCAATAAATATGTGATTGGCCGGCATCCCCTTGTTTTATCTCCTGAATATTTATTCCCTGAAACATTGGACTTTAATCAAAAAAATCTCATGGCGATCAAACCGAAAGTAAAAATGATCGTAAAGGATAAATCTCTTCAAAAACACGGGGGTCACGCATGGTTGAGGCAACAGATATAAATTCCCGGCAGGTCAAACGTGCCGCTTTTGCGGACTTCTGGCCGGGATTTGATCCACATGATAATATTCTGTCCGCGGTTTTGACGGAAAGACTGGGCATGACCGTTGTGGATGACCAGGATCAGGCGGATTTTTTAATCTACTCCGTTTTTGGAGAAAAACATCAGAACTTTAAGGGGATTCGAGTTTTTTATACGGGGGAATCCGTCAAACCGCGTTGGGATGAGTGCGATTATGCCATTTCATTCATGAAGGGAGATATTCCTTATCCCGAATGTCATTTGAGGATGCCCTGCTGGATGAACAATGGCCCTGTCAGAAGAACGGGAAAAATAGAACAATACTCCAAAGACAGAAAATCCCTTCTGTCCAGGCATACCCGATTTTGCAGCTTTGTGTATTCCAATGGGAATGCTCCGGAAAGAATTCATTTCCTGCGCCTGCTTTCCCGGTACAAGCATGTAGATTGCGGCGGGATGGTCATGAACAACATGGGCTCCTGCGTTCGGGATAAAATAGCTTTCTGCTCCTCCTGCAAATTCACGATTGCCTTTGAAAACTATCCGGCTGCTGGTTACGTGACTGAAAAACTGTTTGATTCTCTTGCCGCTCTTTCCCTTCCCATTTATTGGGGAGCCCCCGATGCAGGGATGGAGGCCAATCCATCCCGGTTCGTCAATGCCGCGGACTTTTCCACCCCGGAGGCCCTGGCTGAATATGTGATTCGTCTTGATCAGGATGAAGACCTTTACCTCAGTTATATGGACGGTCCCGTTTTTGTACCGGGCCAGCCGGACATCGGAGAATATATGAACCGTCTGGCAGAATTCTTTTCCATGATTTCATGCAGCGGGAATATATGCCGGACTGGCAGGCCGCGTACGGAGGCTTGCCGTCTGCATCACGGCTATCCCGTCATGTCCCGTCATGATGACGGAAAACAATGGACGGGAAAGGCGGAACTTCTGCTGCCCCAATCGCTGGCGGCAACTCCGTTTCCCGTGTTCTGTCCGGAAGGGAAGGACACGGCTTCCCAATTCATCCGCAAGCTGGCCATTATTCCGGCTAAAAAACATTCGGAGCGCTGTCCGGATAAAAACAGGCGCTTGTTGAATGGAAGGCCCCTGTTCCTGTATTCCGTTTCCTATGCCCTCCAGGAAGGATTTGTTCCGGTTGTCAGTACGGACAGTGAAGAAGTTCTGGAACGCTGCCGTCGGGAAGGCATCCGGTGCTTCCGGGAGACGGTGGACGACCGCCGAATGGAAAATTGCGTACGCCAGGTATTGACCCGTTTCTCCTGTGACATATTCGCCGTACTTCAGCCGACTTCTCCCTTCCGTCGTCGGGGCCTGTTGCGCCAAATGGCGGAAGACATGGAAAAAGGGAAAATTCAATCCGCCTACACGGCCCGCAAAACCAAAATGATTGGTCACATGGAGGGACATTTCCATCTGGCGCATCGGGAACAGGACGCCAAGAAATTTTTCTATTTTTTTGACGGAAATATTAATGTTGTTACCCGGAAAAAATTTCTGGAATCGGGTACGATGTTTGATGACGGCTCCTGCCCTTACCCGAATGATTTTCCCTGTTGTCTGCAAATTGATACGGAAGAAGAGTGGAAAGCCTTGTCACGGTTAGGTGAATTTAAAGACTGGCAATGTTTTCTGGCTTCAGAAGGGCATAAAAAACGCATTTGCATCGTCTCAAATAAACGTGATTTGAAACGCAACTATTCCTCTTTTGTCGACTCTTGCGACAAAGTAATGAGAATCAGCAAAATGGATAACTTGAATTCCGGTCTGGCGGGAAAAAGGACGGATATTGTTCTTGTTTCCTGCTTCGCCGGATACCTGGCTTTTTCCCCTGAGGAAAGGCATATGGAAATTTTACGCGGAGTCCCGGAAATTTACTTCAACAATGAAGAATTGGGCTATTCCAATGAATTTGCTTGTAGGGAAGGGCTGGAAAACTGGAAATTCATGCCGGGGGAAGTTCACCGCAGCACGGGCAATTTTACCACGTTGAGCAAGGCGCTTTGTCTGGCGGACTATTTATTCCCTGAAGCCCAGCTTTACTATTTGGGAGATACGGATATGAACCTGAGGGCTGCGGGTTCTTCAAAGCATCATGCGCCAACGGAAAATGCCTACATGCAGTCCCTCATTGACAGCGGAAGAGTCATTCCCATTCTGGAAGATGCCGCCGGTGAATTTCATTACTCCGCCCCGGCGCCGCCGGTTTCTTCCCAGGGGAATGTTCCCGCACCGGACTTGCTTCCCGTGGACACCATTCTCATCAGCCATCCTCAGTGGACAGACCAATTTCAGATGAATGAAAAACGGGGACGCCGGCTTCACCGCAATGACCACGCAACCATACTTCAACATGATGAAAACAAACTCGTTCTTAAATGGGATAACTGGGGGACTGAAGAATTTCTGAGGATGGAAGAGGGTAAATATCAGTACCTTGACTATCATTATTCTTCTACCATCAATGAAGTGAACAAATACGCGCGGGAATTGCTCATCAACCCGTATGACGGCTATAACTCCGTGTTCCGGCATTCCAGCCGTCCTTTTATCGGCATGAGGTATCATCAATGGGAGGGGTTGCTGCTGCTGGAACGCATGTATCGTGATGTTGAAAAAGGAATACGAAAGATGCCCCGGCTTCAATCCGTCCTGCTGATGGGGATTTGCAAGGATGCGTTTGCAGCCCTTATTCTGGCGCAGCGATTGAAAAAGGATTTCCCGCATCTTCATATTGGCGTGTGGGGATGCCCATGGCCGGTGGATTTAAGTGGACAGTCTCCTGTATACCGGGGAATAAAAGTTTCCCCATCTCATGAACAGATAAGGAAAAAAAGACCGTTTAAAAATCTTTTGGAGCGTTATGGAGATCCACTCAAACTGCTTCAGCAGCCGGAATCCTCCGGACTTTGTTTGTTTGCCTTTTACAGTACCAGTCAACATTGGACTCTTGATGAAGAAGCGACGAACAGATTGGCTCCTTACCTTCTGAAAACATATGCCTATCAGGCTGGCAGCAAGGAACATCATACTGTTGTTCACGGAAAAATCGTACATCTGGTAAAGGAAAAGCCGGCATTGGTTCAATCCTGGATTGAAGAAATGTTCCGGATGATGGAAACGGAAAGCGGGAACCATGGGGAGGTGAGAAATCTGCGTATATCCGCCTAGGCGTTTCGCAAAATCCCTCAATAATTAAAAATCCCTAATCAAAAAAATGGAATGCCAATCACAAAAAACAAAATTGGCCGAAAACATGAAACGGATAGGTTTTCTCCGTGTTCTCAATGAAGAAAACGCAGTTATCCCATGTTTGTTGAGCGTAGCTCCCGTTCTGGACCACGTTGTGGTGCTCTGGGCGGATATGGATGACCGCAGCATTGATCTGGTCAAGGAATGGGAACATCACCTTTGCCACGCTTGTCAATGCCGGGTCAGCTTTCTTCATTATCCGCATCATGTCGTTCCTCCTCATTCCGTGGATGACTTGAGGAGCCTTCCCCGGGAAAACAGAATTGACACCTACTTGAATTTCGGCATGGAATTCATTCGCCGTCTTTATGAAGGGCAGCTGTTTTGCGTTTCTAAAATAGACGCTGACCAAATTTATTTTACCCGGGAACTGGAAGCGGCCTTTCAAATGATATCCGGTCCGGAGGATTGCGTCTCCATCCGGGGGGCACAATACCCTGGTTCATCAGCAAAGATTGATGATTTATGGTCCTCGGCCGGTAAATGGCGGTGGCGACTCCCTCATCTGCGGCATGAACAACTTGCCCCGCTTTGGAATTGCGGCGCTTTACGAAGTGGATATAACCGCTCATCCGCAGGTGACCCCTTATCCTGATGCCTGCTGGATGCACTTCATGAAAGCGGCTAAATACAAAAATGTCATCCGGGAATTTCATGACGATGAAGTCATCCCTCTTTCTCAAAATCCGGCTCTGCAGGAGTGCTTTCTCTCTCGTATTCTGCCGTTATTGCAGGAGGCAAAAAGCCCGTATGCGCATCTCCGCCTGGACTAGTTCCGTTTGATGCCGGTTGGACAGGAAATCGCATGTTTTCTCGGAAAAACTCTTATCTCACGCCACTCGGATGGACTCTCCCGTTTGCGTAGCTTTTACCGACTTTGAATCCGGGTTCAAACCGCAAAACCACATTCTGGGCCTGATCTTGAAAGAACGTTTGGGCGCTGTTTTTGTGGATGACCTGGCCCGTGCCGACTTGCTGATTTATTCAATCTTTGGAAATGCCGCACGTTCCTTTAAAGGTCCTCGTCTGTTTTATACGGAAGAACCTGTTTTGCCGCGCTGGAAGGAAGGATGCTATTCCCTGACAAGCCTGAGAGATGGAACGCTTTCCGGGGACCGTCATTTTCGTTTTCCTGCGTGGTTAAACGCCGACTATATCCGCAGGACGGGTCACATTGAACAATACTCCTCCGTTCCAGGGGATATTCTCAATCGGCATGAAAAATTCTGTAATTTCGTCTATTCCGGGGGAGAATTCCGGGAGGCCGTCCGTTTTTTGGAAACTCTTTCCCAATACAAATACGTAGACAGTTCCGGCCAGCTTCTGAACAACACGGGCATGATCGTTAAAGACAAAGTCGAATTCTGCTCCCGGTACAAATTCACCATAGCGTTTGAAAACTATGCTTCCCCCGGTTACATAACGCAAAAACTGACGGATGCTTTTGCTGCCGGAAGCCTGCCCGTCTACTGGGGAGCACCGGATGCCTGCCGCGAATTCAACCCCGGGCGGTTCATCAATGCTCGTGATTTTCGCAATCATGCGGAACTGGTCCGGTATGTGGAGCACCTGGACAGGAATGTTGACGAATACCTCTCCTACTTCAAGGGCCCCTTGTTTGACGAGGGACAGATCGGCGTGGATGGCCTGCTGGATGAAGCTGCCTTGTTTTTCAAGAAAATTTTCAGGGAGGGAAAAGCCGGGCGGCAGCCTGCCTCCATGGAGGGAAAGGACGAACCGTTGCTTCACGGGGGAGTTTTTATGCCGCGGTATGACGATGGGAAACCATGGACGGTTTCGGAAACAGTTTCTCCTTCTCAAAAACGGCCACTTGGACGGCCATTCAATATGGCGGCATGCATTGCATCATACAAGCGGGTGGAAGACCTCCTTCGCCAGATTCTCTGCATGATGAACCAGAGCTATCCACATCTGCATGTATTTGCAGCAGTTAAGGGAGTTTCGGCTGAAACGGCCCGCAGGATTCTGCTTCCCCATGTGCAGCCGTTCATCGATGCCGGAAGAGTGACGCTGCGCCTCTGCCCTAACAGAAACCAGCTTACCAACTTTATGGATACCGTCCGTGGCCTGGATATTTCATCCTATGACCTTTTTGCCAAGATTGACGATGATGACTTCTATGACCCGGACTACTTCCGGCATGTTGCCGATTTTCATGCCCTGTTGCCCGATGGTTATTCAAGCTGCCACCGTGGGGAGGGCCTGTGGCTGAAACGGCATGAAGGATACCCTTATCTGGAAAAATCCTTCCTGCTGGCCCTGGGGCCGGCTCAAGTCATGTCGCGGCGGGTCATGGAGGATCTGCTGGCTTGGGAAACCGACCGCGCGGCTATGAAGGAAGCCATGTACCGTTGTTTAAGGCAAACGGGATTCTATCAATTTGGCTTTGCGGAAGATCAGCTATTCCAGACCGTCATGCTGGAACACGGGTGTGCTGACATAGCTCCCTATCTGAAAAAGCGGGGAATTCACAGCCATCTGATTATGCAAAAAAGCAATGCTTCCATCATGCGGGGAGGTACTGTTTCCGAGGAATTCCGGAAAATGCAGAACGGTGCTTCTACAGATGCCGGAAATGATGAACACCTCGTGGACATCATCCATTCTGACTGGAAAGGATGCATGAAAATCAGCAATGGACGGGCCATGCGCCTGGACGGCCCTCGGGATGAAGCCGACGTGCTGTCTCTGACCGGAGTGGAAATCACATTGAAATGGGATAAATGGGGCGTGGAAACCTTTACGAAAATGGAAGAAGGCGCCTACCGTTTACGGAAGAAGGAAGAAGCCGCCTTCCTTCAATCTCCTCCCCATGCCTCCTCCCTTATTCATTTGCGCCAGCAGGATTGGACGGATGGCTTGTGCATCACGGGAAACAGGGGAAAGCGTTTAAATTGCAACGATGGAGGCGAAATCCTTGAATACTCGGACAAAAAACTCGTCATAGGCTGGGATTACTGGGGAAAGGAAACCTTTCTTCGCAGAGAAGACGGTAATTACTGGTTCTCTTCCTATTCATTCATGGCGCCGGACTCTTCTATTGCGGATGAATATGTCATTGCTCTCTGCGGCGCCCCGGAAAAACCGTGGCTGCATTCAACGGGGCGTCCCGTCGTTCGTATCCGTTATTCTTCCTGGAACCTGGAAGACCATTTGGACAACATGAAACGGGATATCCTTGAATTTCTCGCCGCCACCCCGCATGCGAAGCGCATTCTCCTGGCAGGGAGGGCGGAAGAAGCCGTTGCCTGCCTTCTTCTCGCTTCATGCATTAAAAAACGCTATCCTTCCGTCCGGACGGGAATTCTTGGAATGCCGTGGAACGTCGGCCGGGAAAGCCGGCATACAGAGGAAAACTGTCCTCAAGAAAAACGTCTCCGGGTCAATCCGTCGTTGCTGCTTAAGGAAAACCGGGCGCAAGGAATCGATACTTGTGCGTACGCTTTCCATGTAAGCAACAGTAACCCGGAACAAGTGGAAAACAATCTCCGGAATCTCCTTGATTCTCTCCAGATCATTTACAATTTCTCGCCCCCCTGCGGTTGGGGGGAAAAAGATGAATGCAAGAGTGCAAAAAACTTCATTCAGCAATATCCGGAAATATTCAAGCGCATGGCGGATTGCTGTTTTGACGACTTGAAAGGAAAATCCGCCCCACCGGAATATATCGATCTGAACGCATGGATCATGGAAGATAGATAAAAATTAGAGTTATTTACTTGTTACTAAGTATATAGGTCCCTTTTGAAAAGATATACAGGAGATTCATGCCACAGCACAGAACACTACAGCCTGGAAACGAAAAACCTTGAGAAACCAAGGGTTTTACTCATCTTAAAATCTGAAAACTGGCGGAGAGAGTGGGATTCGAACCCACGGTGGGTTGCCCCACGGCGGTTTTCAAGACCGCTGCATTAAACCGCTCTGCCATCTCTCCATGCAACAAGCGCGGGCATAAGCTACCGTGAGGAGGGCGGTTCTGTAAAGTCCTATTCACGTCTGCCCGCAGGTTTGCGGAGATGGCATGAGTGCCTGTGCTTCATGAAATTTTGTGCTGCCGGTGGAGATGCTTTCTCCCTGACCAGCAGGGGAATGCGGAGCCCGGTAGTGCATTTTACGCCGGGAATCAAGGGGAATTTGGGTTGGGTATTACTCTCAGGGGCTGTATAATGCCGGGCATGAAAGGCTCCCGCATTCTTGTCCTGACCGGGCCCGGCAAGGGAAAGACGACTTCCGCCTTCGGCATGGCCCTGCGCGCGTTGGGGCATGGTGGGAAAGTGGCCGTAATTCAGTTTATCAAGCACGACGGTTCCTATGGGGAGGTGGTGGCTCTCCGGCAGTTTCCGAATGCGGAGGTGGTGTGTTCCGGGGCCGGATTTACGGGCCGCGCCAGGGATGAAGAGTCCCGTGAACGCCACGCTTCCGCCGCTCGGGACGGGTGGAGGGTGGCCCGGGAGAAGCTGGCGGATGAGTCCGTGGGAACCGTGATTCTGGACGAGATTTTTTACCCCCTGAATTACGGCTTCATTTCCGTTGCGGAAGTCGTGGATGCTTTGAAAAAAATTACCCCCGGAAAGGTCGTTGTCCTGACAGGCCGGGATGCTCCGGAGGAAATGATCGCCGTGGCCGATACCGTGAGCCGGATTGAATGCGTCAGGCATGCCTTTCAGCAGGGAATCAAGGCTCAGAGGAATGTTGAGTTTTAAGATATTCTCTTCTGAAAACTCTCAGGTAAACCTGTTCTCCGCCGTCGGCCATTCCTCTCTTCATTCCTGCGTCGCCCTGAATTCCGGTGGAAGTTGTTCCATGAGTTTCTGGGCGCATTCCCGGGGCGTCGCTTCCGATGTGTCTATGGAGAAGTCATGCGGGAAATTCTGGTGAATGCATCCGTATTGGCGCTCCGCATGGGCCGGGTCCGGAGTCCGGTCGGTACGGTTCCGCTCGCGTTCCAGCAGGATGTCCTCCCGGCAGTCCACTTTGATGAGGGCGCGGGGAATGCCGCTCAGGCGGTTCAGGAGGTCTTGAACCCAGGCGCGGGATTCGCCGATGACGTGGTCCACGATGACCAGGGCGCCTTTCCGCGCGGCCTCTGCAATGGCGGCGTGGAAGGACTCGATGAAGGGGAGCCCGGTTTCCCGGACGGCGTCCAGGGCGTTTTCATGCCTTCCCCGGCTCATGGCCAGATAATCGTCCATGGAAAAAATCATGGAGTCCTCCTCCATGAGGCGGTGCAGGGTCCGGGCCAGCGTGCTTTTCCCCGCGCTGGAGGCTCCGTTGAGCAGGATGACGCGCCCCAGCCCCGGCTGAGGCTCCTGCGGGTGGTCCGGGGTTTCCGTTCCCCAGTACAGGTGGATGTAGCCGGCCTTCACGTTCCCATCCGCCACTCCTTCCCGGCTCTTGTTTCCATTCTTGTCCGTCACTGTGTAAAGGGGCGGGTAGGGCCGGTTCAGTTCAATTCGGGACCAATGGAATTCATGGCCGCGGATGCGGGTGAAAGGCAGCCCGAACGGGGCTCCCGTTTCCATCACGGCTTCCCGGTATCCCAGGGAACGGAGCTTTTCCCCCATCCGGGCCGTTCCGTCAATGACTCCGCACATGTTCCTGCTTGTCCCGTCCGGAAGCGCCAGTTCCTTGCAAAGGTACATGTATCCCCCGCATTCGGCAAAGATTTCTCCGCCGTTCTTGGCAAATTCCAGGATGGCGTTCCGCATGGCCTCATTGCTTTCCAGACGGCCCGCGAAGGTTTCCGGATAGCCGCCCCCCAGGTAGAGGGCCTGGGTTCCTTCCGGAAGGGCGGTGTCTTCCAGCGGAGAAAAGCAGGTGATGTCCCAGCCCGTTTGCTTCAGCCGTTCCAGGTTGTCCCCGTAGTAAAAACAGAAGGCATTATCCCGGGCTACGGCCAGAATCCCGCGGGGAGGGGCGGGCGGCAGGGGAACTTTCAGCGGTTCCGGACGTCTGCGTTCCGTGATGTTCATCAGCAGTTCCCAGTTGACGCGCTTTTCTGCCTCTGCCGCCAGCCGGAGGAACCAGGATTGCTGCCGGGCTTCCTCTTCCGCGGGAACCAGGCCCAGCTGCCGTTCCGGGAGCGTCCATTCCGCGTTTTTGGGGAACGCCGCCACCAGCGGCGGCATCCTGTGGTGGTCCAGCGCCCGGCGCAGAAGGTCCGCGTGCGCGGCGCTTCCCACGCCGTTGGCAATAACTCCCGCTATGTTCAGGCCGGGATGGTGCTGGGAGAAGCCGCGGACGACGGCGGCAATGGACCCCGCCATGCCGCGCGCCTGAACCACCAGCAGGACGGGCAGGCCGAGCGTGAGGGCGCAGTCCGCCGTGCTTCCTTCCAGGCTTTCAGGCGTTCTGGCGTCAAAGAGGCCCATGACTCCCTCGCAGATGGCGATGTCCGCGCAGGAGGCGTGCCGTGCCCATTGGGAACGGACTCCGTTTTTCCCCATCATCCACGTATCCAGATTGAAGGAAGGCAATCCCGTCGCCTGCCGGTGGAAGGAGGGGTCAATGTAGTCCGGGCCGCACTTGAAGGCCTGCACGCGTAATCCCCGGGCGGAGAGCGCCGCCATCAGGGCGAGGGATACCGTGGTTTTGCCTCCCCCGGACTGGGTGGAGGCGATGCAGAAGGCGTGAAAAGGCTTATTCATGGGAAACAGGCAAATTCTGCGGATGCTGTCTTTCCGGATCAGGTCAGGATATTCCGTACTTGTCGGCGTAGCCTCTCCGTTCAAAAAGGACGTCTCCGTCCCTGATGGTCCGGGGGCCTCCCAGAAGCACCAGCGTGGACATGTCCACGTCCTCCAGCGGGAATTCGTCCAGCGTCCCCACCCATTTCCGTTGGGCCGGGCGCCCCGCGTGCTTCACGTAGGCGCAGAGGGTTTTCCCCCCGCGTTGGTTCCGGAAGATGCGCAGGGCCTCCTCCAGCAGATGGCGGCGTTTGCGTCCGGCGGGGTTGTAAAGGACCACGGGCAGCGCCGTTCCGGCGCTTTGCTCCAGGTTGGCACGGATTTCCTCCGCAGGGACCAGCAGGTCGGACAGGCTGAGCAGGCAGAAGCCGTTCTGGAGGGGCGCCCCCAGCGCGGAGGCGGAAATGCTGGCCGCCGTAATTCCCGGGAGCACTTCAATGCGGACCGGGGAAAAGCGTTCGTTTTCCTTCCTCATTTCGTAGAGCAGCCCGGCCATGGCCAGGATGCCCGGGTCACCGGAGCAGACCATGCAGACATTTTCCCCGTTCAGAGCCGCTTCCAGCGCGGCCGTGCACCGCGGCACTTCCCCCATCATCCCGGTCTGGATCATCTTTTTTCCGTGGATGCGTTCCCGGATGAAATCCAGGTATTTGGTGTAGCCGGCTATGCAGGTGCATTGCTCCATGGCTGCCGCCGCTTCCGGCGTAAGCTGGCCCGGAGACCCGGACCCCAGCCCGATGACGATGACATTTCCGGCTCCTTGACGGGCCTTGTTCCGGCTGCCGTGAGGGCACGTTGCCAGGGCCAGCGTGACGTTCCCGCCGCAAACGGTTTTAGGAGTGCTGATTTTACCCCCGGAGGCCAGAATGGCGGAAGCCTCGGAAACGGAATGAGTCCCCGTTTTTTCAAAGACGGCGTCTGACGGCGTGGGAATTTCCACCGCGTCCAGCTCGGCTGGCTCAAAGACATGGAAAGGCACATTCCATGTTGCGGCCAGGGCCAGGATGGCCGGTTCCTGCTCCTTGAGCGTGCAGGAGGCAAGGGCTTTGATACGGGACCGGGAGATTCCCTGCCGGGCAAGAAAGCCTTCCGCGTATTGCTGCAGCAGCCCGGGTTCCGTTCCTTTTTTGCAGCCTATTCCAAGCACGAAGGAGGATGACTGAATAAGCAGGGCGGCAGCTCCCCCCGCAGATTCCGGGGGCTCTTCATCCCAATAGACGGCGGGAACGTACGGTTTTTCCGCGGCTTCCGCTCCATCCGCCCGCGCCGGAATGACCTGGGGACAGTCCCGCCAGTACCGTTCGTGGATTTCCTGCGGACCGTGAAAAGATACGGTGTCTCCGGCAAGCAGGGCCGCATTCAGGGTTTTGATGGCGTCCGGGTTGAGAACGCAGGCCTTTTCCCTGGCTGCCGCTTCGTCAAAGGCGGTGATTCCCCGCGTGTCCGTGGCGGTGGTGATGACGGCCTCCCCGCCGCTGATGCGGGCCAGCCTGCGCGCCAGGCGGTTGCCGCCGCCCAGGTGGCCGGAAAGCAGGGGAATGAGGTGGGAGCCGGACTCCGAACAGCAAACTACCGCCGGGTCCGTGGCCTTGTCCCGGAGCAGGGGAGCCGTTTTCCTGACGGCAATTCCCGTGGCCCCGATGAAAACGTGCGCGTCAAACAGGTTCCACTGCCGGGCAAGCAACGGGTCGAAGTCCTCCGGGGGAACCCGCTTGACACCTTCCGTTTCCCCGGCCCTGCCTACGGAATGGATAACGGTTTTCCCCAGGGACTGGGAAATCTCCTGCGCCTTGCGGACTCCTTTTTCCGTGAAAGCGTAAAACGCGCAGCTTCCGTCGAACCGTTCGTCTTCCTTCTCATTCCGGTAGCCGTGGCTGAATTGGCCGTGATAGAGCAGGGACTGCCCGCAGTCGTGCGCGCCGATGGCGTCACCCACCAGGATGAGGGCCTGCCTGCCGATGCCCGCCCGCGCCGTTTCCGCCGCAATGGTGGACAGCGTGCCGCGGATGATTTTTTCATCCGGCCAGGTGGCGCGGTACACCACCGCCGCCGCCGTATCGGGGGATTTCCCGGCGGAGACCAGCCGTGCGGCCAGTTCGTCCAGCTTGCCCGCGCTGAGGAAGAACGCCAGCGTGGCGCCCGTCTTGGCAAAGGCCTCGCAGGCCTCCCCGGAGGGCATGGGCGTTCTTCCCGGGGTGCGCGTCAGCACCAGGCTCTGGGCGAGTCCCGGATAGGTCAGTTCCGTGCGCAGGGCCGCCGCCGCCGCAAAAACGCTGCTGACTCCCGGCACCACGATGGATTCAATGCCCTTCTTGTCAAGCAGGTCGAATTGCTCCGCGACGGCTCCGTACATGGAGGGGTCCCCCGTGTGGAGGCGCACCACTTTTTTCCCTTCCAGCACGCCCCGGGCCATCACTTCCACCTGTTCCTTCAGGTTCATTCTGGCGCTGTCATGAAGTTCCGCCTCCGGGCGGCAGCGCTTGAGGTGCGCCGGGTTGACCAGGGACCCGGCATACACGACTACGTCGGCCTCCTTCAGGAGGGCGGCGCCTCGTTCGGTAATCAGGTCTTCGGCTCCGGGGCCGGCTCCTATGAAATGGATGGGAAAACGGGCGGTATTCATGCGCGGGAATAGGTGAAAAGGGTGATGCGGTTGCCGTGCCGCAGATGGTGGTAGGTTCCGGCAATGGGAGATTCGGAGGCGATGTCCAGGGAGAACATCCCCGTGCGTGCGGCGGCGTTCCAGCCGTAAAGCAGGTGCTCGCTTTCCGTGGTTACGGCGGAGGCTACCAGAAGGCCGCCGGGGTTCAGGGCGTCAAAACAGGCCTGCATGATGGATTCCAGCCCGGCGCCCCCTCCTCCCGTGAAAATGCGGTCGGGCTTGGGCAACGCGTCCAGGGCCTCCGGCGCTTCTCCCTGCATGCAGGTGTAATTCACGCAGCCCAGGCGCCGGCAATTCCGGCGCATCAGTTCCAGGCGGCCAGCCTGCCGTTCCAGCCCGTACACGGAAAGTCCGGGGCGCAGGGCGGCGGCTTCCAGGCCGATGGAGCCGCTCCCGGCTCCCACGTCCCACAGCACCCCCCAGGCCGGAAGGCGCAGCTTGGACAGGATGACCGCCCTCACTTCCTCCGCCGTAATCAGGTTGTTCTCCTTTTCATAAAAATCCGCGGGCAGTCCCAGAGGCAGGACGGGCGCGGCTCCGGGGCGGTTGTCCGGCAGCAGCAGGAGCATGGAAGTAGGGGAGCATTCCTCCCTGGCCAGCTCCGCCAGGGTTCCTTGCAGAATGCGCTCGTCAGCCATTCCCAGGCATTGGGCCGCCACGGCGGAACGCCCCGCCGCTGACGGATGGAACTCCATGGCCGCCGCGGCCAGGCGGCAGGCGGTGAAGGGATGGCCTCCGTAGATGACGGCGAGCGGCTGGGCCAGAATTTCCCCCCACGGAATATATTCCGTGCTGTGCGCGCTGAAGCAGCGTGCGCGGTCCCACGCCATGCCCAGGCGGTGGAACAGGGCCTGGAAGGACGTGGGGGCGGGGATGAATTCCAGCCGGTCTCCGTCACAAGCCAGGGATTGGAGCGTGCCGCCCATGCCGTGGAACAGGGCGTCTCCGGAGGCCAGCACCACTACGTTGTTGCCGTGCCGTGCTTCTTCCAGGGCTTCCCGCGCCTGTTCCCGCGCGTTTTTGCCGATGGGGATGCGCCGGGCGTCGGAAGGGGGACAGGCTTCCAGCAGGGCGGAGGAGGCGTAAATGCTCTGTGCCTCTGCCAGTTTGCCAAGCAGGGCCGGGGACGGTTGAAGCGGGCCTGTGCCGCAGGAAAAAACAGTCAGGGGTGGCATGGAGGTATGTCGAGAAGGAGGTTGCCGGAAAAGCCGGAAATCAGGAAACGGACGGGAAGGCCGGGCACGTGGCGCTGGAACTGGCGCTGCGCTTCCGCGGCGAGGTCGCGGTAAATGGAAAGGTGGGCCTCTTCCGGCGTCAGGGAGAGCGCCTGGCGGACGGAAGAACAGGCCAGGATGCCCCGGCGCGCTTCCCCGGAAAGCGGCGCATGGCGTTCCGCCGTGCGGAGAAAGAGCGGCATGTCCTGGGCCACCTTGTGGGCGTGGGTGTTGGCAAATCCGGCGGCGTACTTGCAGAGCTTGCCCGGCATGCAGGCCACTACGGCTTCCGTCATGCCCTGTTCACCTGCGCTCTGGAGGCTTTCCGCAATGAAATCCCCAATGCAGATGAAGGAAATGGAGGGGTATTCCGGCAGGAGGGTCTTCGCCAGCGCGGCGGTGCGGCCCCCGGTGCAGAACACGGCCTTCCTGAAGCCGGAAAGCCGGGTAGAGCGCACGCAGATGCGGATGGTGGCGATGTAGGCTTCATGGCTGTACGGGCGAACGATGCCGCTGGTGCCCAGAATGGAGATGCCCCCCACCACGCCAAGCAGGGGATTGAGCGTTTTCCCGGCGAGCTTTTCCCCGTCCCGCACGGAAATTTCCGCCAGCCAGCACCCTTCCCGCATGCCGGCGCGTGCCAGATTGTCCGTAATCATGCGCCGCGGTCCGTGGTTGATGGCCCATTTGTGCTGCTCGCAGTCCAGGCCCGGCAGCGTGCACAGGCCTATGCCTCCGCCGGAGCGCAGGATGAGGAGGGCCCGGCCAATGGGCAGGAGATAATCTTCCCGGGCGGCCTGCTCCGGCACGGCTGCGCTTACGCGCGCTTCCAGCACGGCTCCATGGGTGCAGTCCGGGTCGTCCCCTCCGTCCTTGACGATGCGGGCGAACCCCGGCGCGCAGTCTGCCAGCGGAAGCGTTCTCGTCTCCCCGTCCGGGAAAAGCAGGGGAAGCGGTCCGTTGATTTCTTCCCCGTTCAGCGTTTTCCATGCGGCCGTGATGGCGGCGGCGGCATTGGCTCCTGTGGAAAATCCTTTCCGGAGCGGCTGGCGGAGGGGGGCGGACATGGATGGGGGACGGCTTTTTGGAATGCGGAAAACTTAGGAGGCGGGCAGGTTTTCCAGAATGGCGTGCAGGGTGGTCACGGCCAGGGCGCTCCCGCCGCGCCGCCCGTCCAGGACAATCTGCGGGACGGGGCACGTCCCGGTCAGCAGCTTGGATTCCACGACGTTGACGAAGCCCACCGGCATGCCTACGATCAGGGCGGGCCTGATGCCTTCCTCCAGCGCGTACCGGGCGATGCGGGCCAGGGAAAGGGGAGCGTTCCCGATGAGGACGATGGCTCCGTCCAGGATGGGGCGCGCTTTTTCCGCGGCGCAGATGGCGCGCGTCCTGCCTGTGGATTTGGCCTGTTCCGCAATGTCGGCATCGGAAATATGGCAGTGGATGTCCTCCCGTGCGTAGCCGGGATGGGCGCGCCTCAGCCGTTCCACGGAAAGTCCGGCGCGGATCATGTTGGAATCGCAAAAGATGGGGCAGTGCCTGCGGAGCGCCTCCAGGGCGGAGGGAATGGGATCATGGCGGAACGCCAGCCCCTCGCCGATGGAAAGGTCCGCCGTGGTGTGGATGAGCCGCCGCATGACCTTCCATTCGGCAGGCGGCAGCTCTTCCCAGCCGTGGAACTCTCGTTCAATGGCGGCAAAGCTTTCCGCCTCAATGGCGGCGGGGGGCATGTCCCAGCGGATGTTAAATTCAGAGGTCATGAGAAGTCAGTGGGTATAGTGGATGAAAAGTCCCGTCAGGGCAATAAGAAGGATGGCCCCGATCATGCGGGAAAGCTGCATGACCACCACGATGGTCAGGGCATCCCGCGTGGGGAAGATGCCCATGGCGGAGGGAAGGTTGCGCCGCAGGGCGCGGATGGGGTTGCCGATGGCGCTGGCTACCAGCATGGCCAGCAGAATCTGGGAGGAGGTGACCATGCCGTGGCTGCGGAGGTTGGCGGCCACCCCTGCGGCCTGGACCAGGCCGCCCATCTGCGCGGCGACGATGCTCATGAGCTCCGCGGGAAAAATGCGGTTCACCCAGTCTGGCACATGTTCCTCCCACCAGGAAAACAGGCCGTTTTTCATCAGCCATTCCACGCCGATCATCAGGGGGACCGTCAGGCAGAGCATCCGGAAAACAAGCGCCAGCACCCGCAGGCACGTCTGGCGCAGGGATGTGCGCCATTCCGGGGAGGCGTGCTCCGCGGCGGCCACGGCGCCGGCATTCCCGGAATCCGGCACGGCGGCGGGGCTCTTCCTGCGGTGGAGGAACAGCACGGCCGCTATGAACAGGAAGCCGAAGCCCATCTGCCACCCGAAGTAGCAGATGGCGGGCAGCCCCACCGCGCCGATGACCGGATACGCCACCCGCAGGGAGTGGGAGACGTAGGAAAGGTAGCTGTTCACCATGCCGCCCGCAATCAGGTTGGAATGAGTAATTTTGCCTTTTGCGTGGCTGCTCACCAGCATGCCGTTGGCGGCGGCATTGGAATAAAGCGCCGTGGGGATGGACAGGCTGATGATTTCCGGCAGGTGGGCCCAGCGGGCCAGTCCGCCGAACAGCTTGCCCAGGGCAAGATGCCAGCGGAAGATTTCAGCAATGCCGCCGATGAAGGCCGCCACGGCCACCAGGCCGATCAGGCTGCCAATCTGGGGAAGGCGCGCCAGAATTTTTCCCGCGCCTGTCTCCGGAACCTGGGTGTTCCGGGAATGATGGCTCTTTTTGGGCGGCGGGGCAGGGCTGGAAGCGGCGGCTTCCGTCTTTTCCCCTCCCGCCTGCGTTTCCCGGGTGGATTCCCCGGCAGGCTTCATGGCTGTGCGGGCTTTTCCCGATCCCCCGGCGCCCATGCCGGCGGGCATGTGGACCACCATGACTCCGGAGGCTGCCAGGGCCAGCGCCAGCCAGAGCCAGCGGAGGGGCCGGCGCCAGGGATAGGTGCGGGAGTGCCTGGTGCGGTTCATGCCTTCTTGACGAACATCAGGGAAAGGTATTCTTCCGGCCTTGCGTCAATGACGTCGATGTCGTCCGTAATAAACTCGTCGGGCATGCCGAGCCTTTCCCCGTAAATGACGCGGATGTCCTTTTCCCGCCGGATGCGCTCCATCAGGCGCGCGCGGCTGCGGTAGGTCTTCATGAGAACGGTGGTGGTTCCGGGCGGGAACTCCAGGGAATCCGCCATCTCCGGCTTGAAGGCGGGAATGACCCGGAGCCGTTCCCCGTTTTCCACCAGTATTTGGCGGCTGCGGGCCGCCAGGGTGCAGAAGGAGGTGACGCCCGGCACCACTTCCGCGTGCAGGCCGGGATTCCGGCTGAGCAGGAGGCTCAGAATATAGCCGAAGGTGCTGTAGGTCATGGCGTCTCCCAGCGTGGCAAAGGCGCAGTCCAGGCCGCGGGAAAGAACTCCCTCAATAATGGCCGTATTCTTTTCAATCTGCTCCTGCCTGGTTCTCGCGTCGCGGGACATGCTGAAAACCAGCTTGCGGAACTCCGCCTTCACGCCGCCCACGGAACGCACCACCGCTTCGGAAATGCTGAAATCGCTGTTGGGTCCGGTCACCGTAAACACCACGTCCACGGAGCGGAAGACGTTGACGGCCTTGAGCGTGAGGTATTCCGGATTTCCGGGGCCGATGCCCACCCCGTAGAACTTTCCAGGGCTGGCCATGTCAATGCGCTTGTTTGGGGGTCATGAGGTCGTCCTCCGTGGTCCGGGCATGGCGGGAGAAAACGGCGCGGATGCCCGGGTTTTCCCCCAGCCCACGCAGGTGGGTCTTGACGGTGAAGCCCTCCTTCCTGAGCATGGAAGCCCAGGAATCCTCCTCATCCCCGCCCAGGTCGTTCTTGGCGTGGTCTCCGGCCACCAGCATGAAGGGGGCCAGCCAGACGGTCTTGGCGCCGGACTTTTTAAGCTGTTCCAGAATGGGGGCCACCCCCCGCGTTCCTTCCACGGTGGCGAAAAACGCCAGGCTGTCGCGGTCGTTCAGCTCGCGGGCGAAGTCGGAAAGCACCATGTCGCAGCGTCCTTCCTGCTGGCCGTGCCCCATGAGCAGGATGGCTTCATCCTTCTTCCGTTCCGCGGGGAAATGCTCCAGAAGGGCCGTGATGGCCTCGTTCCTGTCCCGTTCGCTTTCCAGCAGGGGGCGGCCGATGAACACGTGGTCAAAGCTGTCCGGATGGCGCGCCAGGAAACTGACGATCTGCCTCTCCATCCGGGAAAACTCCTCGCCGGGGGCGATGTGAAGGGACTGGACGCGCAATGTGCGTATGCCTTTGCGGGCCATCTGTTCCAGATTTTCCTCCACGGAGGGAACGGGGGTTCCGCGTCCGGCAAGCTTCCTGCGGATAATGCTTGAAGTATAGCTCCACTTCAGGCGGTCCGGGGCATAATGGGCCAGCATGTCCTTCTCCAGCTCCTTGTAGGAGACGGTAGCGTCCTGGTGGCTGGTCCCGAAGGCCACGAGAAGAAGCCCTTCCTGCCGTGACGGCGCCGCCTGTTCCGCCGGGGCGGGGGACGCTTCCGCCCTGCATGGGGCGGCGGAAAGCACAGGCAGGGAAAACAGGGTGAGTCCTGCAAGAAAAACGGAGGAAAGGGGCAGGAATGCCCCCGGTACGTAAGAGGATGCTTCAATCATGCGTTGATAAGGTATGGTGAACCGGAGCAAGGATATTCGGACTCCGGGTCTCCAACCTCCCCCTCGCCTTCACCCTCCGGAATGGGAGGACTGGCTGACCGGAACGCTGGCGGAAAAGCGTTCCTTGAGGGTTTGTAACCCGATACCGCAGCGCGACTGTTTCCGGTTCTCACGGAATTCCCCGTTGCTTCGGCGTGTTTAATGGCGTTTTTAGCCGTCACTGTCAATGTTTATTAGAACGCCGCCGAATTTCCGGAGACTGGGAAAAAATGTGCGTGGACGGGTAAAAACCGCCTTTTGGCCGTTCCTGCGCCTGCTCTTGGAAAAAATGCAGGTTCCGGATGCGGAAGCGGTGGAAGACGGGGCATTCCGGGGTGCAGAAATCCCGGCGGAAAAGAGAGGGAGGAAGCGCCCCATTCCGTACCGTGCCGGGGCTTTCCAATCCGGTAGGCCGCAGGCCGGAGTTTGCTGCTTGCAGAAGGCGGGGCAGGTATGAGAACATGGAGCATGGCTTCTTCCCCGGATGTTGTAGAATATATCTGTTTCCAGCTCCGGCATGCCGGGGACATTTCCTTCAAAAAAATGTTTGGGGAATACGGCCTGTACTGTGACCGGAAATATTTCGGCCTGGTATGTGACAACCAATTATTTGTCAAAATCACGGAGCCGGGCCTGAAGCTGCTTCCGCAGCAGGAGCAGGGCAGTCCCTATCCCGGCGCCAGGCCGCATTTCCTGATGACGGAACTGGATGATGACCGGGCTCTCTCCTCCTTTGTCCGGGCAACCTGTTCCGTTCTCTCCGCTCCGGATGTCTTATCCGGGAAGAAGAAAAAAGCTTCCGGAGAAAAAAGAAACAGGCGTCCGTAAACGCCTGTTTGTTCCGGATGAAATGCCGTTCGGCTGAAAGGCTTATTTATCTTCCGGAGCCTCTGGCACAGCCAGGGAAGAAAGGCTCTTTTTCAGATTGCCCGCAACGGTCTGCGTGGCTTCATTATCGGACTCCGCGAATTTGTCCACGGCCTGCGTCAGGGATTTGAGGTCGGATTCAGAAACCTTTCTCCCTTTCGCCTTGCGCTGTTCCAGGGCGGAAATCTTCTTGTTGAGGTCGGCCAGCTTCGGCAGGTCCTTGTTCGCCTTCAGAGTCGCCAGCGGTTCGTCGAACTCCTTGACGGAGGGGACCGCCGTCTTGAGGCGCGTGATGGCCGTCACCGCTTCCAGCGGGTTGGACTGGATCTGGGCCTGCACCATGTCCTTGGCGTCTCCCAGCCATTCGTCAAAAGCGGCGCAGACGGCCTGGGCCTCCTCGTCGTCCGTTTTCTTCCGCAGGGGCGTGATCTTGGACTCGATGTTGCTGCCGTTGGAAACGACCGTCTTGGCCAGGGATTTGTACTTGTCCAGCTCCACGCCTTCCAGGATGGGAAGGCCGCGTTCCACCTTCATCACCTCCTTTTTCACCAGGTCGTAAAGCTGGGTGGGATGCCCCTTGGCCACCACCTTTCCGTTGGCCCCGATCAGCACCGCATGCGGCAGGCCGCCCGGGCAGGAGGCCGCCGGAATATCCAGCCCCTGATAGACGGGGAAGGTAATCTTCTTTTCCTCCAGGAACTGCTTCACCCTGGGGGTCAGCCCCTGGCGGTGACTGCCAACCACGGTGAAACCCTTGGATTGGAATTTGTCCTGTAATTCCTGCAAATGCGGCATGCTGGCGATGCAGGGAGGGCAGTTGATGCCCCAGTATTCAAAAAACACCACCTTCCCCTTCAGGTCGGAAGCCTTGATTCTCGGCCCGTGGAGGTGGCTGCCTTCGTCAAAGGATGGGTAGGTGACTTTGGCGCCGTTCCCGTTGTCCGCCGCGTGGAGGAAAGCCGGGGCCGTCATGGCGGCAATGGAGCCGGACAGAATGAGGGCAGTAAAGGTTTTCATAGGATGAATGATGCAGAATCCCGCATTGAGTGTCAAGAAGGAAGCTCGCGCCCCGCGCTGCCTTCTCCGGTTGTTTCCTCGGCTGTCCCGCCTGTTCTGTTTCGACGGGCTGCGCACTTCCGGTCCGGGGAAGCCCGGCGGCCCGTTCCCATGGGAAAAACGCTTCAGGCAATATCCAGCCCCATGATGTAATCCGTCATGTAATAACCGTGGCCGATGTGGAAATCCCCGCGTTCCAGTTCCCGCATCCCCATGCGCCGGTAAAACTCCACCGCCCGGGTATTATAGCGGTTCACGTTCAGGCGCATCAGGCACGGTTCCGGGTGGATGCTCCTGATGTAGCTGACGGCCTGGCGGAACAGGTAGCTGCCGATGTGCAGCCCCTGGAAGCCGGGCAGAACATAAATTTTCTGCAAGTGGAAGACGCCGGGGCCTTCCGGCTGGACGGACAGGTAGCCGCAGTCCTCCCCCTGATGGGAGGCGATGAAATACACGTGCCCTTCCTCCATCTGCTTCTCCAGATTGGCGGGGGAATACATCCAGTCCATCATGAAATCCATCTGCTCCTGGGAAAGGAGGTCCCGGTAAGTGGCCGGAAAAGCCTGGAGGGCCAGTTCATGAATCAGCATGATGTCGTCCTTGGCGGCTTGGCGGAGTGTTGGCATGGCGGGAATATTACACGGAAAAGCCCCGGATGAAAAGGGCCTCTTCCACGTTCCCGGCGGAATTTTCCGTCCATGGCCCACTTTCCCCTCCCTATTCCGCCGGGGACGCCGTATGCTGGATGACACAGGCTTTTTTGACGGAAACCGGGGGGAAATCCTGTCTGTATTGTGAACCCTGCATGCATGCCAAATCATGAGAGAACCCATTCCCATACAACAATGGCTCCCCGCGGGGCCGCTGAGGGACATGGGTGAAAAATACGTGAGCGGCCTTCCGGACGTGGCGCAGAACCCCATCGGCCCGGAATCCCTCATGCACCAGTCCGACCACTCCTGGACGGAATACCTGGTGGCCTACTCCCTGCTGTATCCGTGGGTGGTGATCGCGCTGGGCCTCCTGGGCGGGCTGGCCCTGGGGGCCTACTACCTTTTTTGCCGCCGCCGGGAATACGACCACCGCATTTTCTGCTCCAAATGCGGCACCATGATGTACCCGTGCGGCCTGCACTGCCCCAAGTGCGGCACGTCCAATCCCAAACCCCGCGCCCTGAACTGGATTGGTTATTCCAGGCTGCGCACCGTGATTCCGTCCACCGGATGGAAAAGGCATGAGGAAGTCCTCCGCAGCTACCGGCGGTGCTTCTACTGCGGCCAGCCGCTCCATGAGCCTACGCTGAACCAGCGCTGCCCCGCCTGCGGAAAGGCGGTGCTCCAGGGGGAACAATCCGTGGACCAGTATGATGCGTATGTTGGGCGCCGCAGGGGCTGGACCTTTGCGGCCGTGGTCGTGCTGGGCATCATTCCCATCCTGGGGCCGCTGCTGGCCTCCTCCCTGTACAAGAGGACGCTCATCAACCCGTATTCCCTGTACATGACCGTATTCAGGGAAAGCTTCCTGATGGTGGTGCTCTTCCTGTGCCGCCATCTGTTCCGCCTGCTGCCGTTCATCGGAATCATCGGCATGCCCGTCCTCTGCGTGACGGAATACCACCTGTACCGGCGCATGTTCCTGTGGAAGACGGAGAAATATGACTTCGGCGAGAAGTAGGGGGGGGCCTCCGGGCGGGAGCTTCTTCCCGGGGCGGCCTTTCCGGTGCATCCACGGGAAATGATGGGCTGCGGGATTGACTTGGAATCCGGGCCACGTACCTTTCCTCCATGCAGATGCGTTATGTCCTCTTGCCCTTCCTGGGAGCCCTTTGCCTGGCCCTGGCCGCCTGTTCCGTCACATACGGCAACAAATCCGTGGCGTCCCCGGAAGTATACGGCAGGCTGGCGCCGGGAAAATCCTCCAAGGCGGACGTTTACGACGCTCTGGGCCAGCCCTCCGACGTGGTGACCATGAAAAACGGCGTCTTGTGGACCTACCGCTACCACAAGGCTAAAAACGACTTCCTGGGCAATATTCCCCTCTTTGGCGTCGGCCTGATTGCCGGAGGGAAAAACGGGGACGTTTATACGGTGCTGGCCCTGTTTGACCGGCGGGGCGTGCTGGCCTCCCGTTCGGCGGCGCGGCAGAAGCTTTACACGTCCAACCTGGCTTCCCTGAAACGCTCCCTGGACGTCATGATGGAGGGCGAATCGTCACACCAGCGTGTGGAAATGGAGATGAAAAAGATAGGCCGCCCCTTTGACCCCTCTGCGGCCAAGGATGCGGACCTGCTGGAAAAGTCTCTTGATTAACGGCCTGCGGGCTTTCTCTTCCTTATTGTATCAAGTATGACAAGGAATCGTTTTTTTTCTAATGGACTAAACTTCCTGCATACAGTAAGTAGGCGGTGTTCCCCGAAGGGATACGGCAGGGATTCTTCCTGAATTCCTCCGCTCCCGGTGGAGCAAACCCTATAGAAAAATAGAATGAAAATGAAAAGAAAACTGGCATTGGTTCTGGCGAAGGCTTTCTCCGGAAAGTCCGTGCCGGAAAAGAAACGGGAAAAAGAGGTAAAGGCCTCCAGGAAACTGGAAGCATGGCTGAAGGCTTCCAGAATGCGGTCCTTCTAGAAAAGGCCTGCTGACGGAAAAGGCGGATTCGGGCGCTGGCCGCCCGGTTCGCGGGGAGGGACGGGGAGAAAAAAATTGAGTCTCCCTTTTTTTCATCGTACCATAAAACGATGAAGCGCGTGAATGGGACGATGGGGACGGCTGGGTCCTTTGGGACGGAGAGGGAAGGGAGGACAGATGGATGACGGGCGTTTACTGCCTAAGGGAGGCGGCTACAGACGGCTTCTTTCATTCCGCAACGCCCAAATCATTTACGATTTGACGGTAGCTTTCTGCGACGCTACTTGAGTCGTGATGCGCGTACTACTGACCAGATGGTGCAGGCGGCGCGTTCCGGCAAGCAGAATATTGCGGAGGGGAGCATGGCTTCCGCCACTTCCCGTGAAACGGAAATCAAGCTGACCAATGTAGCCCGGGCCAGCTTGGAAGAGCTTCTGCTGGACTATGAAGATTATTTGCGTATGCGCGGGTTGAGGCTATGGGATAAGGATTCTCCCGAATCTCTGTTGATGCGGAAGGCCTCCCTGCGGCATGACCATTCGGAATGGTTTTTAAATCTGGCTCATTCCAGAAACGATGAAGTGTTCGCGAATATGGCGGTTTGTCTGATTTATCAGGCCGCTTTTCTCTTGAAAAAACAATTGAATGTACTGGAAGAACGGTTTTTGCAGGAGGGAGGCTTAAGGGAGAGAATGACCCGGCTGCGGAAGCAGAGGAGAAAGTCGGGAAGCTCGTAAAAGCAATTGTCTCACCGGTCTCATTCGTCCCAATGGTCCTCCCGGGCAATTTCCGGGCTGGGTTGCAGGTCAAAAGATATGTCTTCATGACAGTTGCGCCTTGACTACGGCGTTGGAATGTCCGTTCATCTGGGCAGACATGACCATACCCGGAATTCTTGAAGAAAAGTTGTCCGCCGCATTGAAAGCGGTGTTGGGGGAGGAGCTTCCCGCTGATTTTTGCGCTTCGGTGACGCCCTCCGCGGATTTGCGGTTCGGGGACTACCAGAGCAACGCCGCCATGGTGCTTGCCAAGCGGTGCCGCACGAATCCCCGCGCTCTGGCCCAGCAGGTGGTGGACCGGATGGGGCAGGACGGCGTCTGTTCCCTGGAAATCGCCGGACCCGGGTTCATCAACTTCCGCATCAAGCCGGAATTTTACGCCGCGCGCCTGCTGGCCATGCTGGCGGACGACCGTCTGGGGGTGGAGAAGGTGCAGGACCCCAAAACCATCGTCATTGACTTTTCCGCGCCCAACGTCGCCAAGCCCATGCATGTGGGCCACATCCGTTCCACCATCATCGGGGACGCCCTCTCCCGCGTGGCCCGCTTTGTGGGGCACAACGTGATTACGGACAACCACATCGGGGACTGGGGCACCCAGTTCGGCATGATCCTGTGGGGCTGGAAGAACATTCTGGACGAGCAGGCCCTGGCCGCCAACCCCATTGACGAACTGCTGCGGGTGTACAAGGACGTGAACCTGATGTGCAAGGAAAAGCCGGAACTGCTGGACACCTGCAAGGCGGAGCTGGTGAAGCTCCAGGCCGGGGACGGGGAAAACCTGGCGATCTGGAAGCGCTGCGTGGAAGTCTCCAAATCCGGCCTTTCCAAAATCTACGACCAGCTTGACATCCACTTTGACTACTGGCTGGGGGAAAGCTTTTACAACGACGCCCTGGCTCCGCTGGTGGACGGCATGATCGCCGCCGGAATGGCCCGGGAGAGCGACGGCGCCATCTGCGTGTTTTCCGACGGCTCCGTGCCGCCCAATGAAGACCCCTTCCTCGTGCAGGACAAGGGGGAATGGCGCGCCAACCCCTGCATCATCCGGAAGGCGGACGGCGGCTTCCTGTACGCCACGACGGACCTCGCGACGCTGGACCACCGCATCAGGACGTGGGGGGCGGATTCCATCTGGTACGTGGTGGGCGCACCGCAGGCCCTGCATTTCCGCCAGATATTCTCCGCCCAGCGCCGCCGCGGCATGGATGGGGATTACCGCCACATCGCGTTCGGCTCCATCCTGGGAGACGACCGCAAGCCGTTCAAGACGCGTTCCGGGGACACCGTTTCCCTCCAGGACGTGCTGGATGAAGCCATTGAACGCGCCGCCCGCGTAGTGGAGGAAAAAAGCCCGGACATGCCGGAGGAGGAAAAAAAGCGCGTGGCGGAAGTCGTGGGCATAGGAGCCGTAAAATTTGCGGAGCTCTCCCAGAACCGAATGACGGATTACGTCTTCAACTGGGACAAAATGCTGGCCCTCCAGGGGGACACGGCCCCGTACCTCCAGAACTCCTATGTGCGCGTCCGTTCCATCTTCCGCAAGCTGGACGGCAGCCCGCTGGACTGGTCCGCCCCCATTCAGCTTTCAGAAGATGCGGAAATCCACCTGGCCCGCCTCCTGGCCCGCTACGGGGAAGTGGTGCCCCAGGTGCTGGACGACTGCCGCCCGAACGTGCTGGCCGCCTACCTGTTTGACCTGGCCCGCGCCTTCCACTCCTTCTATGAGGCGTGCCCGGTCCTGAAATCGGAAGGGGCGGTGCGGCACTCCCGCCTGGCCCTGTGCGAGCTGACGGCCCGCACCCTCAAGCACGGGCTGGGCCTGCTGGGCATCCAGCTTCCGGACAGAATGTAACCGTTTCTTCCTTATGAACACCTCTTTCCGCCATGTCCTGCTGGCCGCCGCCATGGCGGGATTCTGTTCCGCTGCTGGAGGCGGGGAACACGGGTACTGGATGAGCAGCCCGTCCCTGAACGGCTGGCGGGAGGCCGTCTTCCGCGCCGGCGTTCCGGCACAGCCTGCCGTGCTGCCGCCCGGCGTGGAGCCGATGATGGTGGGCTCCTCCTCTCCTGCCGCGCAAATGCTGGTGCTGGAAGGAATGACGCATCTGCTCACCTTCGGGGACATGCGTGCTTTCCGGAAATTTGACGCCGCGCTCCGGCTGGACCCGGACTGCCTCATGGCCCACTGGGGCAGGTGCATGAGCCTGATGGGCGCCGGACCCGCTTTTCAGGACCAGCGCGTCCATTCCATGAAGCGCATGAAGGAGCTGGCGCTGCGTCCGGACTGTCCGGAACAGGAACGCGCCTATGCGGACGCCCTGGCCGTGCTGCTGATGAACGGGCCCGTGAAGGCGCAGGAAGCGTGGAAAACCATCTGCTCCACCTGGAAGCGCGACCCTTACGCACCCCTCTTTTACGCCATGCTCCTGCGGGACGGCTTTGACGGGCAGGGCAACCCCGGAGAGGGGCAGAAAGAGGCCGTCCGCGTGGTGGACGCCGTCCTGAAAGAACGCCCTGGCTCCCAGGCCGCCCTGTTCATGCGCGCCCTGCTGGAGGAAGTGGCTCCCGTCATTTCCCCGGAAACGGTGGAAACCGCCCGCAAGGCCGTGGCCGCCAACCCCTTCTCCGCGTCCGCCCATCATCTGCTGGGCCATTGCCTGTTCCGCACGGGGGACTATGAAGGGGCATGCGCCGCCTTCAAGGACTCTGAAAACCTGTGCCTGGCCTGGGAAAAGGCGGAAAACGTTCCCCCCGCGCTGGATGACGCCTGGTTCCGCTCCATCCTTTACCGGGCCGTTTCCGAATTCTGCGCCGGACATTACAGGCAGGCGAACGCCGTCGCCGCCCGCGCCGCTTCCGTTCCCCTGGACAAAAAGCATCCGCTGGCCCCCGGCACCCTCCTGCAAATATGGGAGGCCAGGACACTGCCCGCGCGCCTGATGCTGGCCCGGCCTGACCTGCCCGCGCAGGCTCTTGTGCTCAAGGCTTCTCCGGGACCGCTGCCCAAGGGATTTCCGGACTTGAGCAACGGCATGGCGGCAGTGGTCACCCAATACATGGGCGCCTGTTATTCTGCCAGGCAGGGCAGGCCGGGCGCCGTGGCGTCCGCCTTTGACAAACTGTCCGGCGTTCTGCGCCTGCTCATGGACGGCGCGGACGCCGCCCGGCGGCAGATGAGCGTCTCCTACTGGGCTCGCTGCCTCCAGATGGGAAGCCTGTATTCCTCTGAAATCCGCTCCCTCATGTTCCCGGACTCCGCCAGCGTCTGGATGTCCGAGGCCATCGGGAGCCAGCGCTTCTCCTCCCTGCTGCTGCCCCCCGTGGTGCCGTACCCCGTGGAATGGAAGCTGGCCCGCGCCTATCTGAAGGCCGGGAAATACCGGGAATGCGCGGACATGTGCGAACAGGCGCTCAAACGCTTCCCGAACCATGCCGGAGTGCTGGACACGCTGAAACAAGCCCGCGCCGCCGGAAAATAATCCATCCTGCCATCCTGCCGTTTCTCATGGAACGGACTGGAGACTAGACGGGAAAGGGACTGGGATGAATAAAAACTTTGGAAAGGCGAACAACATGGATATTTACGAAAGACTGAAAAACGGAGAACCGATCAACACCAGGGAATTCAAGGAAATACTGTGGCCGGAAACGGTGAGAAGCCGCACGCTTTGCCAGAAAATCAATTCGCTCCCACCGTTTGACGGGGAAGTGCGGGCGCTCGTGAATGAACTCTTTGAGGGCAGGTTCCCCGAATCCTCCAACATCTCTCCCCCCTTCCAGATTGACCGCGGACACTGCGTCTCGGTGGGCGAGCGCGTATTCATCAATGAAGGCCTGGACGTGATGGCCGCGGGAAGCGTCACGATAGAAGATGACGTGCTGATCGGGCCGCAGGTCTCCATACTGACGTCCAATCATGATGCCGGCAACTTGTTCATCTTGAAAAATAAGCCTGTAGTGATAAAAAAAGGGGCGTGGATCTGTTCCAGGGCGGTTCTCTGTCCCGGCGTCACGGTGGGTGAAGGGGCTATCGTAGGCGCCGGCTCCGTCGTAACGAAGGATGTCGGTCCGCATACCCTGGTAGGCGGGAACCCCGCAGCATTCATTAAAAATATTTAACAGGCAAACGCCGCTCCTCCGGATTCTCCTAAAACATGGTAAACTTCATCTTTTCATGGCCGCCGCAGGGAAGGCCGGAGCTCCCATGAACTCCTGTATTCCCGGAATAAGGCCATCTTCATTTTCAATAACAAATACATCAAGCAACATGAACCATCCCTATCTGGACCCCTCCTTCCTCGTTTCCTGGTCACGGCTCACGCCGGACGCCATCAAGCCGGACGTTATGGAAGCCATCGCCCGCGCCAGGGCGAACATCCAGGCCATCTGCGACCAGCCGCTGGACTCCCTGACCTATGAAAGCACCTTCGGCGCTCTGGAAAAAGCCTCTGAGGAACTGCACCTCGGCTGGGGCCGCATCATGCATCTGGACTCCGTCAATGACGAACCTGCCCAGCGGGAAGCCATCGGGGAAATGCTGCCGGAAGTGGTCGCCTTCTCCTCCTCCGTTCCGCTGAACCCGTGCCTGTGGACGGTCCTGAAAGCAGCCGCGGCCTGTGACTGGGTGAAAAACCTCTCCCCCGTCAGGCAGCGCTTCATTCAGGAAACGCTGGCGGACTTCCGTGAAAGCGGGGCGGACCTGCCGGACGAGGTAAAGCCGGAATATGCGGAAATAGAAGCCCGGCTCTCCCTGAAGACCAAGAAATTCGCGGAAAACGTGCTGGACTCCACCAACGCCTGGGAACTCATCGTGGAAAATGAAGCGGAACTCTCCGGCCTGCCGGACTCCGCGAAGGAAGCCGCCCGGCTGGACGCCCTGGCCAACGGCCACGGCACGGAAGAAGCCCCCCGCTGGCGTTTCACGCAGAAATTTACCTCCCTCCAGCCCGTCATGCAATTTGCGGACTCGGACGGACTGCGCCGTAAAATGTGGGAAGGCTCCTGCTCCATAGGGAAGGACGGGGAATATGACAACGAGGCCCTCATTGCGGAAATCCTGGAACTGCGGGATAAAAAGGCCCATCTGCTGGGGTATGGCTGCTTTGCGGACTACGCCACCTCCCGCCGCATGGCCGGGAGCGGAGCCAACGCCTTGAATTTTATTAATGACCTCCATGACAAGGTGAAGCCCTCCTTCCTGAAAGACATGGAAGCCGTACGGCGGTACAAGGAGGAAAAAACCGGAAAACCCGTGGAAAAGCTCTCCCCGTGGGAAACCGCCTACTGGTCTGAAAAACGCCGCCGCGAGCTCTACTCCTTTGACGAGGAAGATTTGCGCCCGTACTACTCTGTGGAAAAGGTGATGGACGGCCTCTTCTCCATCTACTCCGGCCTGTACGGCATCACGGTAACGCCGCGCCCCACGGTGGCGTTCAAGCCCGGTGAATCCGGGGAAGTGCCGGAAGGCGCGGTGGAAGTATGGCACCCGGACGTCCTGTTCTATGAACTGCATGATGCGGAAAGCGGGGAACATCTCGGTTCCTTTTATGCGGACTGGCATCCGCGGGACTCCAAGCGCGCCGGAGCGTGGATGAACTACCTCAGCGTGGGGGAACCCCCGCGCGGCGGCAAGCCCCGCGTGCCCCATCTGGGCCTCATGGTCGGCAACATGACCAAGCCCGTTGGGGACAAGCCCGCGCTGCTGTCCCACCGGGAGGTGGAAACCATCTTCCATGAATTCGGCCACCTGCTGCACCAGCTCCTCTCTGATGTGGAGGTGAAATCCCTGGCTGGCACCAACGTGGCCTGGGACTTTGTGGAACTGCCCTCCCAGATCAATGAAAACTGGTGCTGGGAGCGGGAATCCGTGGACCTCTTCGCCGCGCACTATGAAACGGGTGCAACAATCCCGGACGAACTGTTCTCCAAAATGCGCGCCGCCCGCAACTACATGAGCGGCACGGACTTCATGCGCCAGCTCTGCTTCGGCAAGCTGGACCTGGAGCTTCACGTGAACTGGCCGCAGTACAAGGGCGCTCCGCTGGAGGAAACGGATGAACGCATCCTGGCGGACTACCGGGTGCCCATGACCCACCGCGGTCCCTCCGTGGCGCGCCGCCTGACCCACATCTTCGCGGACCCCACGGGTTATGCCTCCGGCTACTACTCCTACAAATGGGCGGAAGTGCTGGAAGCGGACGCCTTCAGCCGCTTCCTGAAGGAAGGGGTGCTCAACCCGCAGACCGGGCGCGACTTCCGCCGCTGCATCCTCAGCAAGGGCAACAGCAAGCCTGCCGCGGAACTCTACCGCGACTTCATGGGCCGTGATCCGGACGCGGAAGCTCTGCTTGTCAAATCCGGCGTCCTTTAAATCAATCTCTAATATAACCCTCATGCCTGAACAAAAAAGACTCTCTCTCGCCGGCATCGGGTGCGGCTCCCGCACGCGCACCTACATGAAGCTGGCCATGGAACAAAAAGACCGCTACCGCATCGCCGCCGCGGCGGACCCCGTGAAGCAGCGCACGGAAGCCGTGCGTGACTTTGCCCCGGAGGAGGAGCGGGACTCCATCCGCCTGTTCAAGGACGCCGCCTCCCTGCTGGAGGAACCGCGCCTGGCGGACGTAGCCATCATCGGCACGCAGGACGACTACCACTACGCCCCGTGCAAAAAGGCCATGGAGCTGGGCTACCACGTCCTGCTGGAAAAACCCATCGCCAAGACGCTGAAGGAAGCGCTGGAACTGCGCGACCTGGCGCGCCAGCTGAAACGCCGCGTGGCCGTGTGCCACGTGCTGCGCTACACCCAGTTCTACCGCACCCTGAAAAAAATCATCGCCAGCGGGGAAATAGGGGACGTCATCACCTTCAACGCCAATGAAGGCGTGGGGGCGTGGCACTTCGCCCACTCCTTCGTGCGCGGCCACTGGGGCAACAGCAAAACCTCCACCCCCATGATCGTGGCCAAATGCTGCCATGACATGGACATCCTCTACTGGCTCATGGGGCGGCGCAAGTGCCTCTCCGTAGCCAGCTTCGGGGAGCTCACCTTCTTCACGAAAAAAACGCTCTCCTCCCCCCGGCCGGAACGCTGCACGGACTGGACCACCCCGGTGGGGGAAGACCCCTGGGACGCCCGCAAATACGCCACGGACGACGAATGCAAGCGCTGGCTGGGCATGGTTTACGACCGCGCGCAGGAAGCCACCGCAGAGGAAATCTGCGAATGGCTTGAAACCTCCCCGTGGGGCAGGGACTACCTCCAGTGCGACAACGACCAGCCGGACCACCAGGTTTCCATCATGCGCTTTGAAGGCGGCCTGACCGGCACCTTCACGATGACGGCCTTTGAACAGGGCCGCCATATTGAAGTATACGGCACCAAAGGCAAAATCCGCGCCGGAGCCTTCTACAAGGAAAACGGCCCCGGTGAAATCACCGTCACGCCCCACTTTGGCGGAAAAACCCGCGTGGTGGAGCTGGAGGAACTGGCTGGCGGCTACCAGGGCCACGGCGGCGGTGACTGGGGGCTGGTGGAAGCCCTTTACGATGACATGCTGACGGTTCCCTCTCCGGCGGACATGACCACCTCCATTGAAGAATCCGCCCACTCCCATGTCATGGCCTTTGCCACGGAACACGCCCGGCTGACCGGCCAGGTGGTGGACGTGGCCGAATTCGAGCGCCGGGTCATGAGAGGTGAACTGGACTACTGATCCGGTAGTTCAACACTTCAATTTCCAGAAAACGGACGGGAAACCGTCCGTTTTTTATTGCTGGTTCCGGATGTGGAACCGTAGATGGCTGCAACCATCTTCCTCCATGAAAAACGGAATAATTAATGGAATTCGTGGAAATGCAGAAAAAGAATATTTGGTCAAGTCTGGAAATCATAAATATTCCGGTTTTAAATGATAAAAAATAACTTATTGGTCAGGACAGGGTTATAAAACGGACGGATTTGGAATCCGGAGTCAAGCCTACAAAATTGAAAGAAAAACGTTTTAAGGAAATTTGGCTTGGCAATATCCTGGAAATTGCCGTAGGGATTTCCTGATATAACAGGCTTTCTTTTTGTTCCGGCGATCATTACTGACCGTCTCTGCATGTTGGCGGCGGTAGCCGTCAGGGCCGGCGGTATAAGGCTGTGAAAAGGGGGATGGGGAAATGTTGCAGAGCATCAGGAAGAACAATTTTTCACGGCTGTAACATCCATACCGGATTCCAAATCCGGCATATATCTTGTGAATTGGCTAAAACCATGAAGAAATCATTCATTCTGCTATTATTGGCAGGTGCCGTCTCCGCGGCTTCTGCGGCTTCCCTGAAAATTAATCTGGGTTCTTCCTCTGCGGGGGATCCGGATTGGATCAGTGTGGCTACCCAGGCTTCCTCCATCACGGGAGGAAAAGCCGCCTCCTACGCCTCCATTGCTTCCTTGAGCAAAAACGGGGGAAATGTTTCCCCGTCCGTGGTTCTCGGCAATCTGGGCGGTCAGGACGTCACGCTCACCATGGCATACAAAAGCACCGCCGCCATGAATGCGGGTTACCTGGACGCGACAGGCACGTCCCCCTCCATCAACTCCCTCTTCCCGGACAGCATGGCGCAATCTTCCATTTCCGGCAAGTGCAACGGGGTGAAGGGGCAGACCGTCGGCCTGCAATTCACGTTGAGCGGCCTGGCGGCCAATACCACCTATTATCTGTACGTTCTGGGCAACAACGGTTTCTCAACCAATAAAACCAGCATGGCCCTCTCGGGCGGTGTCAGCAATGTCACAGGCAGCCTGATGGACGGCTATGAAGGAGCGGGAACGGTGACCGGTTCAACCTTCCAGGGGACGACGGATTCTTCCGGCGTGGGGATGGAATGGGCATTCACCACAAACAATTCGGGCCAGGTGACGCTCACTTATGAACGCTCCGCCGGAGCGGCCGCGGATGTGGTAAATGCAGATGTCAGCTTGAACGGATTCATGCTGGCAACCGAACCCATTCCCGAACCGGCCACGGCATCCCTGGGGTTGCTCGGACTGGCGGCGCTGCTGTTGCGGCGGCGCAAAAACTAAGGAGCATTCAGCATTATCTTTGACGAGATGTCCGGAAAGAAGGGATGGACCGCCCATGTTGTTCATCCCTCCTTTCCGGCATTTTTTATTTGCAGAAGTCTATCTGTTAGATTATTTAATAACCTTATATCTATGAAAAAGAAATCTCTCTTCGGCGTCCTTGTGGCGGTGGCTCTCTCCGCTCTGGGGAATCCGGGGCAGGGTGCGGGAACGGTGGAATCCTTTGGCGTGGACTTCGGCAATGCGGCTTCTGCGGCACAGCCGGGCTGGACGAATATGGGGGTGGTGACCACCACGCCATCCTCCACGCTGAAAAGCGTGCCCCTGCGGAGGAATAACCTGGAAGCCTCTTCCTCCCCCGTGCTGGCTGGAACGCTGTTTGGCCGCTCCGTTTATCTGGCGGTAACGGCCAAATCGGAAGCGAGCGTGGGAAACATGTGCTATAACAACGCCAATTCAACGTGGCGGGAAAAGGGGGAAACCCGCGGAGGGCAGCCGGGCGGCGTGCTGCAGGCGGAAAGCGCCTTCTCCTTTCCGAATCATGGGGAAGCCCTGAATACGAGTCTGCAATTGTTTACCAACGGCATGGCGGTCCGGGCCGGGACGGTGCGCGTCTCCCTCTCCGGACTGGCGCCGGGCAAGGAATATGCCGTTTCTTTTTTCCTGGGCAACGGAAAGCCGGCGTACCAGTCCGTTTCCCTGGTGTCCGGAGAGCATGTGGACGTGAAGGCGCTTCAGACCTCCACCGGTTCCCGCACGGAAGACACGTGGAAAGGGGGCGTCAACACGGCGGACGCGGATACCTACATGGCGGTGGAATGGACCGCGGCAGCGGATGAGGCAGGGACGCTCGTTTTTGACGTGGTGAAGGAAGGCAGCTCCGCCGGAACCGGAACCCTGAATCTGAATGCGCTGACTGTCCGCACGGATGATACCCCGGCCCCTCCCGCTCCGGAGCCGAAGCCCGTCAGTGTGACCAAGCATAAATAGTTGAAAAGGGTGGAAATTGGTTGAAGAAGGTTGAAAAGCCTTGAAATTACTAGGTTGTTGAGGGGAGACGAAAGGGTCACGGGAGCATTTACACACATAATTCCCTGAAAGGGTGAAACCTGAAATTCTGAAAGGGTCATTTGTCCCATGTGGGACACCCTCTCCACGCTCTCTGGGTCGCTCTCCGCGCGGAGTGGCGAGGCGTCCGCGGAGTCTCCGCGGCTAGTTGGCGGGTGCTGCCAGCCTGTCTCTGGCGATACGGGCATAGTCAGGGGAAAGCTCAATGCCGTGGGCCGTGTGGCCCAGTTGCCGGGCAGCGAGAAGAGTAGTGCCAGACCCGGCAAAGGGGTCCAGAAGGCAGGAATCCGCAGGAAGAACGCTCATGAGATGGGTCATAAGATTGACGGGCTTGCCTGTGAGGTGCATCTTGTCCCCTGGGCGGAGGTATTCCCGCCAGACGCCAGCCGGAAAGACGCGCGGGCGGTCCTGCTCTTTGCCAATGCTCCCGCGTGTAGCAATCAAGATGAACTCCGATTGGTTGCGGAACATACCCTGATGCGGGCGGCAAGCCTCCGTCTTGTCCCACGTGACGAGGGCACGCCAAGTCCAGCCTGCCACCTGCAAGGCATCACTGGTTGTCGGCAATTGCCGCCAGTCTGTAAAGCACATGAACCAGCCGCTGTGGCGGGTGAGCCTGAAAGCCTCCTGCATCCACATGACAGACCAGAGGAAATGGGAACGCTGGTCCCGTGTATCCGACTCGAAAGAAAGATATTTGGCGGATGAAATGTATTTGCGTGCCGGGGAAGTCTTGCGCTCCGCGGTCGTCAATCCTCCGGAAGCATAAGGGGGGTCAGTGATGATAGCATCATAGGATTGGTCCGGAAGACCGCGCATGACCGGAAGAGAATCACCGCAGATAATAGGGGAGTTGGTGAACATGCGGCGGAGTATATAAAAAAAAACAGGGCGGCCTTGTACGGCTCGCCCTGGATAATCTCCGTGCCTCTAATGAATAATGGAAGCCTCTTCTGGATTTTCTCCGTTCAGATAAGCCTCCCGACGCGCTTCCGTCCAGAAATTGGGGTCTTGGCGCGTGCGTTCCAAAAAAGAAGCCACGTCGGCATAGTAGTACATGCTCATGAATGGAGTGGGACGAAGACGTTCGATGAATCCAGCATCAGCCAGACGTGCCAGAACACGGCGGCCAACGCGGAACTCACGGGATATTTCGTAGGAGGTGCCCAACTGGACAGGCTTGCCCATGCGGAGGGCATAGGTCCTTTCGTCTATTTTATATTGCCGGACCGGAACGAACCAGCGTCCGCTTTCAGGATAGGCAATAGGAAGTTCGAGTTGTTTTGCTTTTTTCATATTAATAAATTCGGTCGAGGATTTCCGGACTGGCAGGCTCAAAGTAGTAGTGGGTGGCGTAGATTTCTTCTCCGTTTTCCGGGTCCGTGAATCCCGTAGGTGCTGCGGGCTGGGTGTCACAGTTAATCCACCATTTCTTCCGCTCCTGCTCCGGCATGGCAAGATAACGTTCCAGGGTCATTTCCGGAGCGAGCAAGTCCATGAAGGCATATTCCATGTCTTCGGGAAACGTGTCCGGGAGTTCCTGGGCGTCAAAAAGAGCATCCATTTTATCCATCTGGGATTTCGTAAGATACATCATATGCGGCTTAATTGGGATTTAATGAAGTTAAAATAGTCCGGGTCCTGCTGGCGGAATCTGACGGGGTCTTCCAGTAGGCGTTGAATTCCCATGGACAGGATTTCAGAGCCTTGGACGTTTGCCACAAAGTCCTCCCTTTTCATTTCCGAATGATAGCCCCTTACGTAAACTTTGCCAATATAAGCCCGTCCTCCCCGTTCCTTCCATTTGTCTTCCAGGGCTTTTTCCACGGATTTGTATTTAACTCCCGGTTCAAGTTTGGATAAGGATTTTGCAGGCATCCCCTCCCCGCGGTCGTACAGGAAAGCTGCGGATTTACGGAGAACGTCAGGGTTGGAAAATTCGATGGCATGGGCCAGCTCGTGAGCGACGACAGACGGGGCGTGCTGGTCGGATATTTTAATATTTCCGTCCAGTTGGAAAGCGCGGAGACTGTTGTTTTTGACGATTTGCAGGCCCAGCCCGGAAGGGAGCTTGTCTGCCGGGACAATGGATGTAACGAGGTCCAGCCCCTTGCGGATGTTGGGGGAGAGTTTGCGCGGCTTGTCTGCCTTGATGCGTAGATGTGAGTCAATGATGACGGAGGACGGGGCAATCATGCCTCGCTTGTCTTTAGGCACAAGCATGCCTTCCGTGCCTAGGAAGCGGAGGGAGTCGCGATAGGTCTTGTCCCATAGTTTTGCTTGACGCTGGGCAATGTCCTTAATCATGGCTTTGTGAAGCATGCCTCCGGGATTCCAGGATTTCGCCGCTTTGATGTAAGCTTCATCCGCGGCTCTATAAGCCATCCAGGACTCAATAGATTTGTCTTGCGCCACTTGCTGGAGCAAGCTGTCCCTGTGTTCCCGGAGAGGTCCAAGGGCGGCGTCCCTGCGGGCGCGGAAGTCTTCCTTGGCTGTTTTTTCCACGGCGGCGCGCTGGTCTGCCTGCCGCTGCTGGCGAGCGGCAATGGTTTCTCCAATGCGCTTTTTCTGGGCGTCGATTTGCTCCGGAGTTTTGGCCGGACGCACGGGCGGGATCTGTGCCGGGTCAACGGGCAGCGGCTGGTCCTTGGGGTTGAAAAACGCGGAATCACCCAGGAAGCGGACCTGATTATCAAGCTGGGCTTGAATATAGCGGCGCGCCTGGTCATCCAGGCCACGGATGGATTCGTTCAGACCTTCCAAAAAGTCTTTGGCGATTGGCTGGACCTTGTCTGTCGGCTTGATGACGCCTTCCGCCTCTGCCTCGTCGCGGTCCACGTCCTCCACACCGCAGCCGGAGTTGAAGCCCCAAGGCCCCCATGGAACTTGAAAATCCCGATTGAGGGAAACCCAGAAGGCCAGGTCATCCTTGCGGCGGATGGTGCCAATAGCGGCATCATGGTAAGGGCGCGGCGTGTGAACCGGACGGACGCGGACGAATTTTTGACAGGGGAAGATGTCCAGAATGTCCGGGTCCTGTCCCTCCTGCCATTGGGCGTAGGAGGCGGCCTGCTCCGTCTGGGTGTCAAAGATGAGTTGAAGGCGGCGGCAGCCGCGCAGGTCCCGGAGGTCGTTGTCATGAATTTCCGGGTCCAACGTCCCGTCATGAAGAACTTTGCCGAAGCCCTCCTCGATCATGATGTCCCTCATTTGGGCCACGAATTCCGCCCGGCCTTGATACACTTGGTATTCTTGGCCGAGGTCATTGACGGCCTTGTCTCCGCGGACATAGCCCGTCAGGTAATCCGTGATGGCCTTGGCGGCTTTTACGGAAGTGAGCGTGGCGGAAAATTGAGATTTGAGCCGGACAGCCACGGGCATGCGCCGCCATTCCGCCGTGGTCATGGCGGAGGCGACGGCTTCTTTCCCTTCCAAGAGGGATAGGGCTTCCCAAAAGGGCATGGCTTCCGGCTCTCTGACCATATTATTTTTCTTCCTTTCCGTAGGCGGCATAGAGAGCCTGCAGAACTTTGTCCCGCCGTTTGATGGCGACGGCCTGGTCCTCCGTCCGGAGACTTTGACGGTGCCGCATCGTTTTGCGTGTTTCCTTATTATATAGGGAGATGACCAGCCACCATATGTTCCTGTTAAGCCAGAGATGGTGGGTGGGCTTCATCTCGTTCTTCCTGCGGACGGTTACGGTCCAGTTAGACATGACGACGGTTTAGTTTGATTTTTTTGTCGAGAGTGGCGCGGAGTTTGTCAAGGGATGGCCGTGTGGTGGACATCCAGGCCAGGAAAGCTTCCGCGTGGACGATACAGTATTGCTCTTCTGGGTGCAGACGGATGCCGATTTTGTCGGGGTAAGGAGTCGGAGAAAGTACCTGGAACGGCACTCCATAAGTGGAGAGAGCCATGCTGATGAATTGCGCGGCGGTTTCCGTTTCAATGGTGGCGGGAGCGGTCATGCTAGTTGAGGGATTGGGTTGGAGTGATGGCCTGAATTTGGCGGCGCACCGCCTTGACGGCGGCGTCCGGCGTTTGTCCGGCGTCGATTTCTTCCAGCACGCGACGGACGGTGTCCAGGTTGTAGAACTGGTTGGCAAGGGCGCAAATGGGGGAGGTGTTGCGGATATCCATTTGCGGGAATAGTCCGCGCTGAATGGCAGATACTTCCTCCCCAGTGATGCTGGGGATATGGATGATGGCGATGCTGCGTCGCAGGAGCTGGGGGAATTCTTCGCGGCTGTCCGCAGACATGCGGGCCATATGGTCCGGGAGGGTCAGCAGGACCAAGCCGCACCGCGTCAGGTTGAGGACGGTTTTCAGGAAGTTGAGAGTTGCCCTGTTGAAGTGGTTGGCCTCGTCAATGATGATGAGGCGCGGGGCTGTCTGGAGGGCTTGAATGATGGAGCGTTCCGCGTCGCCCGCAGACCGCCAGGAGTTGCCGATGCCCAGCCCCGCGCCGATGGAGGCCAGGGCGTGCAGGTAACTTTTTTCCCAAGCCGGGGCCGCGTTGATGATAGCTCCGTTGAATCTGGAGGCCAGATAGGCCGCCGTCTTGGATTTGCCGGAACCTGTTTTTCCGACGATGAAAACCAACCGATGCTCGTCTTTGGTGCAGGAGGCCGCTTCTACGGCGTCCACGGCCAGGGAGATATGAGGAAGAAGAACGGTGTCCCCATCCACGACGGGCGCGGCTGGCTGGTCGTCACCGGAGGCAAGGGCCTGCTGGACGGCCACCAGGGCATTGTCGCAATTGCCGGACCAGGTGCCGGCCTTGATTTTACCCCAGGAGGATGCGGCCAGTGAGAACCCTACACGGCGGCAGAAGTCCTGGTCATTGAGGTGGAGGCTGGCTTGCCTGTCCGCCAGGCTGCCAACGTCCGGATGTGTTGATAATTCGTATTTGTTCATGATTTTTTAGAAGTTGAGGGTGGTTGCTGTGTTTGCCTGCCGGGCGCGGCGGCGCATGGCGGCGAAGTCGTCCCGCGTGGCGGGGGTGATTGGTTGGGGAACAGTGGAGCGGCTGTCCTCTGCCGCGGCGCGGGAAAGAGGGTCTGCCAGCTTGGAAGCGCGCACCTTAGCGGGAACCTGGACAGCGTCCGGCGGAGTGTCCGCGGTGACGTCGCCGTCCTGTCCTTTGACGCCCTGGGCAATAGAGGTTTGACCGTTGAGGGCGCGGAGGGTGGATTCCCGGCCCGTTTTTCCTGTAGCAGTCAAAAGGCGATATTCCGTGCGAACAATCTGGCGGATTTGAAGGGAAATGTCTTCGCCACATCCACCCATGCTGACCGGATTGGTGCAGGAGACTTCTCCCAGGACTTTGACGCTTCCCGGAGCCGTCACGACGGCGGAAAGCGGCCATTCGCCCAAGGGGTCAAAGTGGAGCATGAGTTCCTTTCCTTCTTCGGTCCAGAGCCACGGCGCGCTGAAGGTCCAGCGTTGCGGCACCCCCAGAGGGCCGGGGACGGTAGCCCGGAGCATTCCCCTGACCACTTTGCGCTTCACGATGGCCGGAGCCTGCAACCAGGAGAAATCGGCATCCACTTGGCGCATGGGATGCGCCGCAAGGTCCGCCTCCCAACGGTCGCGGGGAATCCACTTGCCGTACTCGCGGGATTCCACCGGATGTGTATTGAGGTAGTTAATGGCCCAGTCAATGGCGGCCAGGGCGTCCGTGAGCATGGGAAAAAGGGTGCGCGGGTCCTGGCGTCCGTTGCGGCAGGCGACGTATTTTTCGCTGGTTGATTTGTTTTCCGCCTGGTAGCGGCCAACCTGGCCGGGCACCACCGAGAGGACGGACCAGAGACGATTGAAGAAGTTTTCTACTAATTTACATTGGGGTCTTCCTTTCGCGTCAATGTGGCGGATGCCTAAGCCGTCCAGCAACCGCTGGACACGGTCGCTTTTCCAGACGCCTCCTTCCAATACGAAGGAATCAAAAATGCCTACGTCCCGGCAGGTGCGTATCATGGCTCCGGCCACGTCCTCCCCGCGGTAGGTTTGCTCGTATCTGATAATATAAGAGTAGGCGGGAATGAAGCTGGTGGCGTCGTCATGGCAGACCAAAAGTTGGAAGCGTCCCAGGCGCACGCCATATTTTTCAGCACACTTGTCGCCGCTTCCCCTCCAAGGCCATGGGACGCACACGCCAAAGTTAATGGTGGCGTCGTCCCAGGACGCGCGTTGTCCGGCTCGCAGCAGTCCTCCGTCCAGGTTGCGGCGGAGGAGTCCTGGGGAATAGGCTAATTCCCTTAATTTGCGTTCTCCTCCACGATGGTATCCAACCATGGGCCGGGCATGTTTCATAACATCCCGCGCCACTGCTGGAATGATGTGCTTGCTGGATTTGGCTGCGGCATCCCATCCAAGTTCCGGGTGTTGGCTGGCAAAAATGGACCACGCCAGCGTCATGCTGCCGCTTTTCCTGGTGGCGTTGGTCGCCAGGTAGAGGGCTGCCAGTTCTTTTTTCTGTTCCTCCGTCAGTTCCACTTTCCGAGGTCGCCCGGAACGGCCTGCGGAAAAGGCGTTGAAAGAATGGTCTGGAAGTATTGCCATGATAAATTGAATCAGGAATTATTTAGAAAAATGGCATTTGCCCTTGCCGAGGTTGATGGTGGCATCATCCCAAGATGCGTTTTGACTCCGCATGATGATGCGGTACGTCCCCCTGCTGATGCTACGTAGGAACCAGGCTGCTTTAATGTTCTCGTACATTCTTTGCCTGAAATAGCCGCGCAGGGGATAGCGGCAGCAATCACGCTCCCATTCCATACGGGACAATTCACGGTCACTGTAGATACTATGGCGTAGGGAACGATAGGCCGCCCTAAGACGGATTTGCCGTTCTATGATGGGTAAATCAATCATCGGATTGGTTATCGTTGCCCAGGCGTTGTGCCGGAAGTTGGTTGGGGTTGGTGTCCATTTGGACGCATGAAGCCATGGCGGACTGGATGGCGTCAGAACCGTCGGAGGTGGCGTTTTTCCACCCAGCATAATCAACCAGGTTGTTGAGGTTGACATACGCGCACACGGCCATTTGAAGGGCCTTCTCCTGGGTCTTTTTGAGGTTGCCGGAGATGGCTTTCAGGTCTCTTATTTTGGAGGTCAGACGGCCTATTTCCTCATGGATTAAGGCTGCCTGCCTGGATTGGTCTGAGGCCAGTTTTTCAATGGACCTTCCCAGCCCAACACGGTGATGTTGGAATAAAGCGGCAGTCAATCCATGTTGTTCCACCGTCATTTTCAGGTCCATCCCAAAATCATCTGTGCGGACGATGATGTCTGCTTCCACCTGGACCGTTGGAATTTGCAGGGCAAAACTGATGACAACAATCAGAAGTTCCTTTTCTGCGTCGGAGTCTGTGGCACATCTCAAGGTGCGGATGTCGGTCAGGCTGGCCTCGTCGATGCCGTATTTGGCCATCATCTTGTCCAGCAATTCGCGGGCATTGACGGCTTCCCCGCCCTCGCCACGCTGGGCGAGGGCGAGCAGCTTTTGAAGTTTGGCTATCAAATCGTCGTGATTCATAGTCGCGTAAAGTTAGAGGTACTTTTTAAGCTCTTCCGGCAGGTCACTAAGAACTTCCTTCAACAGTTGGGCAAAGACGCGTTTTGCTTCACCGTCAAAGACGTTCCAGTTTTGGAGGCCCGTTTTAAGACTGGTGATGGCTTTCGGGAGGATTCCGACGGGCTTCTTGCTTTCCTCGTCGATTTCGATATACACGGGGTCTTTACGGCGTTCGATGGCTATGTCTTGGGCAGCCTTTCCCCCGACTGCCCGCATGGCCTGAATAAGAGTCCATTTCCCGGACTCTACGTTTTCCACGGCTTGCTTATAGAGTTCTTCCTCCTGTTCCGTTTCTGCGGTTTCCGCCCCTGTTTGGAGGATGTCCAAGCGAGCAATGTCGGAGCTAGGAGCCGGAGCCCCCAGTGCCAGACGGGACAGGCTCATGCCCTTGGCAATGTCGTCCAGAGCGGCCAAATGGCCCGCGAAATCCGCATCCAGAACGGAGGGGGTAGCCTGTAGTTCGAGGATTTTGCAAGCGGTATTGTGCGCGTCCATCCAGCGATAGGCGGTGGCACGGCTCAATCCAATCCGGGACAGGGCGTCCGTCATGGGGATATTGTTCGTCGTGCGGATATGGTTGAGGTAGGCCCCAGCTTTCAGCGCATTGGCGCAAGCGGATGTTAAATCACGTCGCACGTTATTGGCGTATTCCGCCAGGCAATTCAGCATGTTTTGAGTAATGTCTTTTTTGCTCATATTTTTTAGTGTTTGTATTGTGAAATTTCTTGTGTGAGGCCACATCGTCTGGCGGCTCCACGCATTTTAATGATGGCGTCCCGTTCCCATCGGCTGATAGTGGATTCATCCACGCCGCACCAGGCGGCCAGTTGCCGCTGGGTGAGGGAACCGGATGGAGGGAAACCGAATTCACGCGCCGCCCATTTCCTTACAGCGGGACGGCGCAGCAGACGCAGCAGGCACAGGACCTTTAACTCCGGGCTTACGGCATCCCAGTCCTTGTCAGTAAGTGGCGCGGTCATGATTATTAGCGGTAAATAATACAGTCGATGACGGCCAAGGCGACAATCCAGAGGAACACACCCAGGCAGGCGACCAGGATGACGGCTCCCCAGCGGATAGCGTGTTTTTCTTCTTCTGGCGCGAAAACCAGAGGGCAGCCATATAGGGCTTTCTGTTTGTCCTCCCGGTCACGGCGGGCATATTTGCGTTGATGTTCGTTCATTTTCGTATTTGGGGTTGAAGTTGTTATTTCCCTCTCCGATATGGGAGGGCATGAATGCGACGAAGAAGGGATATGCTTTGCCTATGTCCATTGAGGACAAAGCTTATTTGCTGGTAGGTAACACCAAGGAAAGGGGCCGCAGTCCTATAAGACCACCCTTTCCTCTTCAAAATTTCCCGCGCGGCCAAAACCTCCGGGGAGAGTTGGCGATTGCTTTTAATGTGTACACGCGTTAACATACACTTTTCGTATTACATATTTCGTAAACATGCAAGAGAAAAATACAAATCTCGTAAATTTCAAGAGCCTCCGTGAACAATCTGGAATGACTCTCTCCCAGCTTTCAGAGTTGTCTGGCTATAGCATTGCATCCATAAATGGATTAGAATTAAATGACATAGGAAGTAAACGACTGAGAGATAGAATCCTGTCTATCCTGTTACAAAAAACAGAAGAAGGTGACAAAACAGAAATTCAGCATTGGCGAGATAGAGCGTTACGCGCAGAGGAAAAGCTCAATCAACTCAAATCAGCCATGCAGGGATGGCTTAAAAAAATTTAGCTCACTTGTTCACGGGTGAACAGTTGCCTTTAAAGTATAAGTACTTATTGTTAATCGTTAACGCCGAAAAAACGTGTCTCACGTGAGACACATTGAAGAATTGATACATTGCCGGGACAAGTCATCCTTTGTAAGGTGTTAGTCCTATGTGTAAACAGATTGACTTTAAGACGTTGAGAGAAAAGACAAGATTGACTTTGTCGAACCTTGCAGAGTTGTCCGGATATAGCGTTTTGCATATCGTCCGCTTGGAAAATGGCGGGGATGTATCATCCTGCATGCGGGACAAAATCCTCTCCATCTTGCTGCAAACTCAAGAAGAAGGAATGGCGTCAGAAGTTAAAATATGGAGGGATAGGGCATTGCAGGCGGAGGAAAAATTATGCCTGCTGAAAGACGCTATGGTGGGATGGATTAAGAAGATTTAGGCTTGTAGGTGTTGGGCGATTATCCTATATGGTTGGCATGCGTTACGTTATTTTGTTTTTAGCTTTGGCATTTTCCTGGACGGGGCAGGCAGAGGAAAAAGAATACACCTTTGAGCCGTTGCCTAAAGAAGAATTAGCTAAGGAAAAACCTGTAAAGATACGAATGTACTTTAATCAAAAAGTGCCTCAAGGCATGCTCATGTACATGGGGAGCGCAAGCTGGACTGCCTTTGCTGGCCGTACCATTGTCACTTGGGAGCCTGATTATGGCAGGGTTGTGCTGCTGCACAAATACAAGGGAAAACCATTAGCGGAAGGTGATTCTGTGGACATAGAAGCACGCATCATTGGTGTTTATACCTATAGAGAAAGGTCATACAAGGTTTACAAGTTTGTCAAGGAATTAACTGAAAAAGAGCTTAACAACTAAAAACTCCACAACATTTTACCATGCAGGCCGCGCCGTACAAGGTGCGGCCTTTTTTGTGCCAAAATGGCGCCCTCCTATAAATAGGGTAATTAACAAATGAAGAACCATGAATAACATTAACAAGGAAGAAGCTGCCGGAATCATCACGCGCATCCTGATGGCGTGTAGAATCCCCTCCAACTGGGCCAAGGTCCTTGCCGGGGCCATCATTGGAGCCGTCGTCGCCTGGATGTCCTTGACCCAGTCGTCTTGCGCTTCCAAGACGCAGGCCGACCCTCCGGGCCATACCGGAATCAGCATCCAGAACGGTCAATACACCCTCACCCGTGATGGCCGGACACTGACCTGGGACGATAAGACGCATGCCCTGGTTTGGACGCAGGCCGCCCCGGAAACGTCCGTCCCTCCCGTTGTCCAGCAAGTCAAGTAACCCCAACCTTTCCGGGCGGGGTCATCCCGCCCGGAACCTGTATAGAAAGGAAAAACTATCATGAAAGTATGTATCGACATCGGACATTGCCCGTCCGCGCCTGGCGCGGAAAATAGCCATTACGGAATGAGCGAGTACCGTTTTTGGAAGTCGTATGCCCAGTTGTTGGTTAACTATCTCAACGGTTACGGCCACGGGGCCGTTATCGTCAACCGGGAAACGGAAGGGGGAGGCACGGGCATGACTGCCTGCGTGCGGGCTTGTAATGAGGCCAACGCCGACGTGATTGTGGCCCTGCATGCCAATGCTTTCAACAAGACGGCCAGCGGCACGGAAACCCTGTACTGGCATGCGTCCCCCCGCGGGAAGCGTCTGGCCCAGTGCATCCAGACGCAGATGGTCAAGGCCCTGGGATTGCCGGACCGGGGCATCAAGCCCATTACCGGGACAGAGCGCGGCGGCGCACAGCTACGCGGAACCGTGGCTCCCTGCGTCATTGTAGAGCCGTTTTTCATCGACAACGATGCCGACTATGAAACGGCCCTTGAAAACGCCTCTAATCTGTGCGGAGCCATTGCCGTAGGCATTGCCAACTACTAGCCCCAACATGGAAAACAGTGAATTCCTGTGGCAGGCCGTCACCGTCGCGTCTGTTGTCGGTAACGCCTTGCAAGCGTGGGTGCGGCTAAAGTCCCAGGGGAAACCACAATCCGTCGAGATTGAAAAGCAGCCTGTATCCATCTTGAAAAGCCGTCAAGCCGCCACAATGGACAATGTGAAAGTGCTGCACAAGCGTATCAATGGCATTGATGGCCGCATTGACAGGCTGGAACAAACGCAGGCCCAGGACAAAAAAGACATCATCACGGAAATCATCAAGATACGAAACGACACCAACGAATATTTACAGGGCCTCCAACGGTCAATAGGCCGCCTGGAAGGGGGCCGCCTTACGGAGAAGTAACTGCCATTCAGGCCGCGGTGTGCAAGCCGCGGCCTGAATTGTTTTAAAATCCCACCATCATGACCGAAGCGCAGAAAGTAAGACAGCTTATCCTTGAACTGCTGAACATCAGCGGTGGCCTCTCCATGTCCACGGAAAAACTGGTTACAGAAGTGAGGCTTGCCGGATTTGACCACCGCCAGGTAGAGGCGGAACTGGAAACCCTGTCTGCCCTGGGATATGTCCTCCGCCTGCCTCCCTCTCCGTTTGGCGTCCGCTGGAAAATTCTCACCGCGGGAAAGGAGGCCCTGCTGTCATGACCACCGTCCGGACAGCCGCGGCGGCAATCAGCCGCATGCCTGCCAGGGTCCAGGATGCCGTCAGCCGATGTCTGGCCGACGGTGGAACCTGGCGTGATGTGGCATCCTTGTGTGCCGCGGAGGGATACCCCAATGTTAATGCCCAGAACGTCACCAATTACCGCAAGGGCGCACACAAGGACTGGTTAGCCCGCCAGGAACGTTTGGTTGCCGCCCGTGACCGCTATGCCTGGAAAGTGGACCTGCTCAAAAAATACACGGAAGAGGGAGGCCCTGCGGAAGCCGGACTGGCGGCTGCCATGGACATGCTGGAAGGCGCACTTGACGGCCTGGACGTGTCCGACATCCAAACCATGATTGCCGACAAGCCCGGCAAGATGCTGGATATTATCAAACTCATGATGTCCCTTCGCCGGGAAATGGCGGACATCCGCCGGGAAAACCGCGAAGCCGCCGCGGCGGAAGCGGCCAGCCAGAAAAAGGCCCAATCCGGCAATGGCCTCACGGAAGAACAAATTGCCGCCATTGAAAATGCCATGAACCTGATTTAACGCCATGAGCAAGGTCCATGTTATCAAGAAGGCGGAACGGATGCCGCGGAGCATGTCTTACCAGGCGAGTTACCTGGAAGACGAAAGCGACAATATTCTGGTGGAAAAAGGCCGCCAGGAGGGCTTTTCGGAATACACCGCCCTCAAGGCGGTGCGTGCCTGCGTCAAAAAAGGCGCATTATATGATTGGTGGATATGCTCGCGGGACAAGACTGCGGCAAAACTGTTTGTCGATGACTGCAAAAAATGGGCGGAAATCTATAATCTTGGGGCCGTTGAACTCGGAGAAGAAATCATTGAAGACGAAACGGTCTTCAGCATTACTTTTTCCACAGGCCGGACCATTTTTGCCCTGTCCAGCAACCCGGATGTATTGGCAGGCAAGCGTGGTTGTGTGGTACTGGATGAATATGCGGTTCATAAACAGCAGCAGAAACTGTTGAAGGTATCCTCCGCCGTGACGCAGTGGGGCGGCCAGCGCATCGTCATCTCGACTCACCGCGGCAAACAATCCGTCTTTAACCAGCTCATTAACGATTGTGTCAATAACGGCAATCCGATGGGATGGAGCTTCCATAAAGTCACCATTGTGGACGCGGTGAATGCAGGCATTGTCGAACGCATCAACGCCAAGACGGGCAAGTCAATGACCCATGAGGAATTCCTCAAATCCTGCCGGGCAAAATGTCTTACAGAAGCCGATTATCTGGAAGAATACATGTGCGTACCGCAGGATACGGCGGGGCAGCTTATCCCCTGGGACACGATCATTGCATGTACCAATGAACGTTATGCTTCCGCCGCGGGGAATATTGCGGAGGAAGAAGGAGAATTTGGGATTGGCGTGGACGTGGCGCGCATGTCGGACCTGCACTGTTACATTGCGCTCAAGCCCTGGCACGACCGCTTTATCGTCCGCTTGGTGTACTATCACAAAGACCATTCCTGGAAAAGCCGGGACAAAAAACTCGACGAGATGACCGGAACGGAGGGCGTGAAGCTGGTAGTCATCGACCAGACAAGTATAGGCGACAAGTATGTTATGGACGCCAAGGAACGGAAGAACGGGCACAAAGTGCGCGGCGTCATTTTCAATAATGCTACAAAGGAAGAACTAGCATCCAATCTGGCGCGGGCTATGGAAGCCGGAAAAATCATCATCCCCAACCACGACCTCCTGCGAGCTCATATTGCCGCTATTGAAAAAGGCTACACCAAGACGGGACTGGTCTGTTACAACGCGGACCGGACCGACAGCGGCCACGCCGACCTCTTCTGGGCCCTGGCTCTCGCCTATCATTCCCTGACAATGAAAGCGCAAGAAGGCACCTGGACACGTGAAACGGTGGACGGCGTCATCATGGGCCGTGGCCGGGGTAAATACCACCACAAGAGAAGAACTTTAAACCGTAAATAAACATGACCATCACCCTCAAAAAGAATATTGCCTCCGCGGCGCACCGCGGACCCTCTAGCGCGAGCTTGCCACCCGCAGCCGGGTCAATGACCGTCAAGCAGATTTTAGCGGCTAAAAACGCCCGTCAGGCATCCGACCTACAACGCATCCTCATACCCCCTGCGCGTCCGCGCTGGATGATGCCGGACCTAGCCTGGGTAACTCCGGATTACATTGCCCGCGTACTTGACGCATCCCTGAACGGAGATTGCCCTGAAGAAGAACATGCCCTGTATGACCTCATGTGCCGGACCTGGCCGCGGTTGGTGAAGAATGTAACCGAACTGAAAAATGCGGTGTGCGGCCTGCAGTGGAATGTCCAGGATGAGGAAGGACGGGAAGAGATGAAACATCTGGCCGAACGTACCAGGGACGGGATGAAAGGTAACTACCGCGAGAACGGCCAAGGTTGGCGTGGGACAGTCAACGGACTGCTTGACGGCTGGTTCTGCGGGGTCACAGTATGGGAAATTGACTGGGAAGTTCGTGGCTGTGTCCACATGCCGCAAGCGTGGCTTCCTCGCCAAACGCGGAAAGTCCATCCCCGCTGGTATGGATGGGACGTGGAAAGCGGATTGTTCGGAATGCGGTCCCCTGGGTCTGATACCCTAGGGGATTTCCTCCCGAGCAAATTCTTAGTGGCTGTCAATAACGTCTCTTTCGGCCATCCGTCCGGCGGGGCATTGTTGCGCTCTCTTGCTTGGTATTGGTGCGCGGCCAATTTTAGCGCGGACTGGCTGCTAAATTTCGCTCAAATTTTTGGGCAACCGATCCGCTGGGCTACTTATGACAAGAGTGACCCGGAGTTAAAGGATATTATGGAGTCCATGCTTGAAAACATGGGTGCCGCCGCTTGGGCTGCCGCACCTACTGGCAGCACTCTTGAACTCAAGGAGCCGTCCAACAAGGGCAGCGATAACCCGCAAAACCAGATGATTGATATGGCGGATACCGCCTGCGACCTGCTGATATTGGGGCAGACCTTGACCTCCTCGCCGGGCGAAGCCGGGAGCCGTGCCTTGGGAGAAGTCCACTACAATGTCCGGAGCGACATCATTGACGCCGCCGCGGACTGGGTCGCGGAAGTCATGAATGAACAGTTATTGACTGCCGTTTTCGATTTTAACGGACCAGCTGGAAATGAAGATTCGTCTTTGCCTTATTTCGCCCCCACTAGTAAGGAAGTCAAAGACCGCAATGCCGCCGTGGACCGTATCGGCAAAATACTCGACAAGGGGATACCCTTGTCCAAGAGCTACGTCTACGAGACAATTGAAGCTCCTATGCCCGGTGATGATGAAGAATTGTTTGAAAGCCAGGGAGACGACAAAGTATATCCCAAAGCCCTGGCGTTAACGTCCATGGTCAGCAACGGCCTCCCCGTGTCCCAGGCATGGGCCTACAGCTATATGGGCTTCCCAGCCCCCGCGGCAGGGGAAGCCGTTATCACGCCTCCCGCCTCCGGGATTGGCAATCCGGCCCTGATGGCAAAAGCCCTGGATGGCATGCCCTCCGCGGCCAGGGAATACTATCTGGGGGAACTCAACAAAGCGGCTGCCTCTCTATGACCAGGGACGACCAACTGGCAGCCTTGAACAAGTCCATCCTCCGGGACCTGCCGGACATCCTGGACGCCTGGCTGGGGGATGCCCGGCCAGGGTTGGAAAAACTGACCCGCGCCGCCTGTGACGACACCCTCACGGACGACGAATTCCGGCGCATGGTGGCCGACTACCTGGCATCCGGCAAGTTGCTCAAAAGCCTGCATCCTGCCGCCCTGGCGGAAGCCATGGAACACGCCATGGGCACGGCGGCAGTTATCGGCAAAACCTCCGTCCCCCGCGTATGAGCATTGACCTGAAATTGACTAGGGACACGGTGACGCCGGAACTGGAACGACTGGCCTCACGCCAGCCTGCCCTAAAAAAAATCATGGGGATTTCCATGAGGAACACGCTCATCAGCCATTTCCGGGCCAAGAACGCCAGGCCGAACCGGCTGGGGGGCACGCGGACCAATTTCTGGCTGGCTGTCGCTAATTCCTGCACGGCTCCCATGGTAGGAGGTAGCGGCATCATGGTCCGCATTAACCATCCCCATGTGGCTATCCACATTTACGGGGGGAACATTACCCCCAAGAAAGCCAAAATGTTGGCTATCCCGGTCACAGCAGAAGCCCACGGAAAAAGTCCCCGCGTCATTAAAGACCTACGGTCTGTCTGGTCCGGAGGCCGCCCGGTGGGGTTGGCTCTCGGACAAAAAATGTACTATGTATTCAAGCGAGGGCAACGCATCCCCAAAGACCCGCGGGCTTTGCCTCCCGACGACAAAGTACTGAAGGCAGTCAACAGTGCCGCCCGCATCTTTCTTCGCCGCCAGGGACGCCCCTGATTACCATTCAGGCCTCGGTGTCCAAGCTGACCCTCCGTCTGTGGCATAGTCAGGGCATGATGTTTTACGCCAACTTCTCCGCGTCCGGCCTGACGGATGACGATACGGACGACATTCAGTGGATGCCCCCCGGCGTCCAGACGGTTTCCCCACACACTCCGGAGGGCAAGGTCGTAACCGTGACCATCCTGGTTGACGAGGCCGCGGCAGCACGCGTGGAAGAATGCCGCGCCAGGTACCAGGCTGAATTTGACGCCGGGACGGGAGATGCACCTTATATTGATTTCCTGCATGCCGATGGCGAGGCATCCGCCTGGGTTAACCGCGTGTACTGGGGAGGGGATGACCCCAAGACGGGAGGCATCCGCCTGGTAGTCTCCTGGACCGATGAGGGGCGGGCCAAGAAGGGCAAGTCCCTCAAGCGTTTTTCTCCTTCTTTCGACCTCTCCGAGCCGGACGGCGACGGCATTTGCACCGTGACAGGTACTTCCGCCAACATGGGCGGTTTGGTCAACCGGGCCGCATTCAGAGCCATTCAATCCCTTTCTGCCTCCGCCCCTGCGGGCGGTGGTCCTGAAAACACAAAAACAGAAACGACAACCATGACCGACGAAGAAATCAAAGCTTTACAGGACGAAAACGCCACCCTGAAAAAGCAACTGGAAGAAACGCAGAAGATTGTTTCCGACATGCAGGCCAAGGCCGCGGAAGATTCCGTGGAAGCCGCCTGCGCGGAGGGGAAAATCTCGCCTGATATGAAAGCATCCTGGAAGGAAACCCTCCTGAAAAATCCGGATGCAAAAAAACTGCTGGCCTCCCTGCCTGTCAATCCTGTGTTCCAGGCGGCTTACAAGCCGGAGGACAACAAGGACGGCAATCCCCAGGGGCAAGCCCTGCTGGCCTCTTATGATGCCATTAAAGACCCTGCTGCACGAACAGCGTTTTTCGCGAAGCACCGGAAAGAATTGCTTTCTTCGAAGCACTAACAGCCCTGAAAATTCACTCACACACTATATATAATAGCTATGTCTACTACTATTGATATTAAACTGAACGATGACATCATCGTTACTGACGGCCTGGAAGCGTTCAAAGAATCCCTTGCGGCTCTCAACATGTTTTCCCGGAATTACTCCAAGGACGCGGCCAATCGCGGTGACACGTTGAAGGTGCCCTTGATTGGGTCTATTGAAGCGTCCGACAAAGAAAACGACTATGAAACCGACACGGGGACACTTGGGGCGGTATCGGTCTCGCTGGATGGCTATGCCAAAGCCACAGTTGGCTTGACGGACCGACAATTCCTGGAAAGCTCTGCTGCCGACCTGAAAATATGGGCCGGACAAATGGGGAATGCTGTGGCAGCCAAGGTCATCACGGATACGTTCGCGAAAATGACCAAAGCCAATTATCCCACGACATTAACGCCGACGGCGGGAATGTCGGTTGCCGACCTGCTCGTGCTGGCGCGGGAAAAGATGGGGACCCTGAAAGTGCCGAAGACCAACCGCACTTATTTCCCCTCTCCCTCCGCTTATACGGCCCTGTCTAAGGATTCTTCCGTTCAGGTTGCATCTGCGCTGGCTTACGGCGGCACGGAATACATTCGCGACGGGGTCATTCCCCGCCTGTTGGGTTTTGACCTTTTCGAATCTACTATTCTGCCGCCTTCGGCTGCTGCCCCTAACGGATTTGTGGTGCATCCTGCCGCCATGGCGGTTGCCACCCGTGCCGTGACTCCCAGCGAACCCAAAGCCTACCTCGAAACCAGAACGATCACGGACCCCGACACCGGAATTACCCTGTCCTATCGCCGCCATTACGCCGAGGGCAAGGGCAAGCACTTCTTGACCTTTGAATGTTTCTTCGGGTCTGCTGTCGGACTCAATGATGCTTTGATTCTGATGCCTGCTATCCCGGCTGGAGCATAAGAAAATTAACCCCGCATGAATTGCCCGGCGTGTCTGCCGATTTGCCAGCGCGCCGGGCCTATATCCTCCCATGAAAACACTCCTGACAGAATCCAACCTCCTGGCCTCCCTGACGGCCAGCCAGCTCGCCGACATCCGCAAGCAGGCCCCGGCAGGGGAAGACCCCGTGGCAGACAACATGCTCAGTGCGGCGGCCCTGGTGGATGGATATTGCCAGGGCCGCGAGGTTCCGGCCAATCTCATGACCAGATGGGCAAGGGATATCGCCGTGTTCGATCTGGTCAAGCTGCTGCACAAGACGACGGACGACCAGCGGACCGCCTATGATGCAGCACTTAAAGCCTTGCAGGAGGTTAGGGACGGCACGTTCCCTTTCCCCTCTTCCTGCGGCAAAAAATCCGGAGCCATTGCTTATGGCTCCAACCGTAAAATCATATGATTACAGACACACAATGGTTGCTCCGCGCCGTAACTGCGGAACTCGAACAAGCCGGAATCGCCCAATGCGTCACGGCTCCCAATGTCCTGACCTACGAGGCCGCCCTGGCGGACCTCAACCAATATCCGGCCAGCGTCATTTTCGTTCTTCCCGGTGCCCTCAACGTTTCCCACGATATTGAGGGAGGGATGCCCATCAAGGCGGACATTTCCCGCGAAGTGACCTTGTTCATCTCCGCCGCCGCTACTGGCGTTCCCGGCGGAGACATGGACACCGCCAACCACATGACTGACCGCGTGCTGCAGAAGCTCATGTGGAATTCCTTGGGTCAGGATGGCCTGGTCATCTGCAAGCCCCGAACCGCGGCCCCCCTGTCCATCGTCTGGGAAGACGCGCCGGGCCGGGCGGTCTGGACCATGACCGTGGAAGTCACGTCTTTTGAAACCGAATTCTAACCTCATACACTATATAATATATGGCTGAACAAAATTCCTACATCGTGCGCGGTAATGACATCTGCTTCGGGCTTGACGGCGTGACCGTCCCCTGGGGCGTTGTCACATCCGTCAAACGCAAGCCGTCCCGTTCCAGTGAAAAATTCGTTGGGGAATCCGGAAACACGGAATCCGTGGTCTACTGGGACCCGCAAGAGACCGTGACGCTGGATGTCATCCGCGGAGGCAAACAGGGTCAAAAAGCATCCTCCCTGCCTGTGCCCCAGATTGGGGACAAGGTAGAATTTGAAAGTAAAAACTATTACGTGGAAAATCTGGACGATTCCAGGGAGCGCACAGGCGCGCAGAAATACACGGTGGAACTGCTGCATCTGCCCTTCGTTAAGGACCCTGTCGAACCAGCCCAGGAACCAGCCCAGGCGGAGAATTCGGAAGAGACAGTCTAATTGCCGCCATGATTGCCGCCGTTGCCAATCTGTCCCTTGCCAGGGGGACTGCCTATGACGTCTCCCTCCTTATCCAGGACGCAGCAGGCGTTCCCCTGGACCTGTCCGCCGCCGACCTCGCCGCCACGCTCAAGACAGGGGAAACCGTAACCAGCCTGGATATGACCATTGCCGCTGATGGGGTCGTTCTGGTGCATATCCCCCCTCAAGGTCTGGGGATGTTGTCCTGGGAAGTCTGGTTGCAGGCTGCACCGGAAACGCCCAGGGAACGCATCCTATCCGGATTGGTGACGGTGGCGGAACGGATTGACCCTAGGGATGGCGGCAACCCGTCCACACACCGTATGATTGTGCGCCTTAGCGACGCCGTGACCGTGTCCGTTGACTCCGTTGATCTGGCGTGGTGGGCCTATGAGCAAGCAAGGTACATGGTTGAACAGGATTTGACCGGGCCACAAGGCCCCCAGGGGCCGAAGGGGGACGCCGGGGAACCGGGACCGCAAGGACTCCAAGGGCCGAAGGGAGAAACCGGGGAACCGGGGCCGCAAGGCCCCCAGGGGCCGAAGGGGGACGCCGGGGAACCGGGGAAAGACGGATTGACCGAAGAACAGCTTAATGCGCGGTATGGCAGACTGGGAGCAAGTAATACATGGTCTGGTGCTCAATCCTTCCTGGGGGGGGTTACGGCAACAGGCGAAACAACTACTCTTGGTAATGTCATCACGGCTAATATCTCTGTCCAGCGTATTGACGTTGCTGGTCCGGCGTCTTTTTCTTGGGGCGTCACTCTGGCGCAGTCTTTGACGGTGGAGGGGCTGGCAACCCTAAAGGGTGGTCTGGGGGTTGGCGGGTCCATTGTCTGCTATGATGATTATGGCATTCAAGCGTCGACAATAACCGGGTTGTACATTAGTCCGGACGAGAGCGGGGTGGAATTAGGTCATAGCGGTGGGTCAGGATTTTGCCGTATCAAATATAATACTGCGGACAAGTATGTAGATATTTTACTCCCTATTCCCGGCTCTGCTCTTCGCCTTCCACGGCTGGCTCCCATTGATATAGATGGGGCATGTGCGGCTAGTACTTTTCAATTTGGTCCTAATAGCATCGGTTTTGACCCGGACAATCCAACCAGGGCGACGACAAGTGGGACATGGAATTTTGGCGGGGCTACTTTTTCCGGAGGGGTGACGATGGAGCAATCGCTAAATGTGGAGGGCGATATTTTTTGCAAGAGGCTTGTTCTAAACGATGGGCTTCTAATATTGTCGTCCATGGGCAGTGAGGCTCGTGTGTATGCAAATTCTGGCAAAATGGTCATTAGCAAAGCTAACGGCGTTAGGAACATTTGTATTGAATTTAAAGATGGCATTCCCCTTTCGACGTCTATCACTAAGACAAATGCCGGAAGTCTTGGCCTTACTGACAAATCACTGCTTAACAGGGCAGAGGGAGATGCCCGCTGGGCTCAAGTCCGAACGGACTTGACAGAGGAACAATATGCCGCCCTCCCCGAAAAAGGCGCGACTACTTTTTATATCACGTCCGATACAGGGAAAGTCTATATCGGCACTAGAGCACTTAACTAATTTAACGCTACACTATCATGTTAATACACATTATTTATGACCGTTCCCAAACGGAAGGCACCGCATTTGACCCCCTGAAAGGCACCATCAGATTTTTAGGCCCCAAGCCTGACGGTTGGAGTTATGGTGATGAAATGCCCCTTGTGGAGTTGCCAGAAGAACAGGCCCCTATCTATTTAGCCCTTGCCGGAGCTATCCAGGGCAAGGGAGAAAACTGGGCTGCAACGCAGGTATGGGCACGCAAGGCTGGCCCGGACAAGGTGTCTCTCCAGGTGGAGGCCCGGCAGGACGGCACCGGGGCAATCCGCACTTTTACACCTGATGATGACCCCTCCCTGCTGATTGAGGACTCTGCCGCTGTGGCGTTCTTCAATCACTTCATGACGGTATGATTTGCCATCCAGGCCGCAGTGGACAAGCTGAGGCCTGTTTTGTGCCATAGTCAATGCATGTCTAAGACCTCTACCAATATTGCCGCGGCCACTGCCGCCTTGTTCCCGGATGTTGTTAAGGATGCTTTTGCTAAGAGGCAATCCCTGACCATGCGGGATTTGCTGCTCCTTGAATCTGCTGGCGTGAATTTTGTCGCACTTGGCGGCCAGCCCTCCGCTTACGAAATAACCGCGTTCATGTGGTTGTTCGCGGACCGTGACGCCTTTGCCGCTGCCCTTGATGCCGGGACGTTTAAAGAGGACTTGCACGTATGGGCGGATAGCATTTCCCCTTCCATGCTACCTGCTGCTGGGCGCAGGATTGCGGATGTCATTAAGGCGTCCTTTGCCCCAGCGGAGGACGGGGAAAAAAAGAAGAAGGCGACGGGCCGCAAACCGTGAATTGTTCGGGTGTGGGCTGGTGGCTGACCCTGGTGGATTTGCTCTGCTCCGAGTATGGATGGAGCCTTGACGCCGTCCTGGATATCGCCGTGGCCCGCGCCCTGTGTCTAAGGGCTGCCATTGCCCAGCGCAATGGCGCGGATTCCGGAGGCCTTTCCTTTTTAGAGCTTCAACTTCTGAAAAACCTATCGTGAGCAACGGCGTAGAATATAATCTCCGGCTGAACAACTCCGGTTTTAACGGACCTTTGACCGAGGCCCGGTCGTCTCTTGGCGGGTTTAAGACGTTCAGCGTCGGGTCCATGGCTGTTGTCGGCGCGGCTGTGGCCGGGGCCGCGCTGGCCGTCAAAGGGCTTCATGCCGCCTGGACGGAGGCCAAGGCTGCCGTTGGTGAAGCCGCGGACCGGGAGACGATGCAGACTGCATTCATCCCGCTTCTTGGTTCGGCCAAGGCCGCCAAGGATCGCATGATGGAACTGGCGGATTTTGCCGCACACACACCCTTCCAGTTACCGGAGATTGCCGCAGCCTCGCGCACCCTGGAAACCCTGACAGATGGCGCGCTGTCCACGGGCCAGGGGCTAACGATGGTTGGCGACGTAGCCTCCGGTACTAACACGCCCTTTGAAGAGCTCGCCGTGACCATTGGCCGCCTGTATTCCGGATTGGATTCAGGCCGTCCCGTAGGGGAAGCTATGCAGCGTCTCCAGGAGGTTGGAGCCATCACTCCGGAGGTTCGGACCAAGCTGGAGAAGCTCCAGGCGGAGGGCAAGAAGGGGTCGGAGGTTTGGAGGGTGGCCGCGGAGGATTTGGCCCGCTTTTCCGGAGGGATGGAATTGCAGTCTCAAACGTGGAACGGCAAGCTTTCAACCCTGGGAGACGCCTGGTCCGAGGTCCGTGCCCAATTTGGAGAACCCATCATGGACGCACTCAAGCCTCTGCTGGACGACGGTATCAGCACTATCGAAAATATGGCGGTCAAGGCTCGTGAAATAGGGGAAACTATTGCTTATGCCATGCGATTCATGATCGAAGCGTTCAAACAGGGTGAGGCTTGGAATCTCGCCAAGCTGGGCTTGACTCTCGCTTTTCAGGAGAGCGTGAATTTTTTATGGCGCACCCTGATGGGAGCTTTCCAAGCTATCCCTCAATTTCTCATCCAAGCCTTCAAGACTGGCGTCATGGTCTTTGACATTTTGACGGATGCTGCTTTTTGGGGCATGGTAGGTAACGCTTTTGTCGGCGTCATGCGGACAGCCGTCAATGGTATCCTGGCGTTATTGTCGGAGGGTATCGCCAACTTGATTGAGTACATCCCCGGCATGGGGAAGCAAGCCGCCTGGATGCACGGTCTTTCCCGCGAGTTTGAAAAGGACGCTGACCAGGGTGCCGCTCAGGCGGGAGGGGCCGCCAAGTCATTTATTGATTCCTACGGCGACCGCATTCTTGGACAGGTTGTTGATAACTTTTCCGCCTTACAACACGCCTTTTCCGAAGGTTTTTCCAGCGCGGCGGATGTCATGGACACCTCCGGCATTAAAGCCGAGATGGCATCTATCAGCGACCGCATCACGGGAGCACTTGAAAAACAGGATGCGGCACGGACTGCCAAAGAAAAGGAAGATGCCGCCAAGGGTAAACCCCAGCGTCAAAAAACCGTAGATGATACCCCCAAAATTAAAGTCAGTTGGGAAACCGTGCTGGCTGGGTCTCTCGCCAAAGTTGGCGGTGGTGGATATGGCCGGATGATGCTCTCTGCTGAAAACGTGCCGCAAAAGCAACTCGCCGAGCAGAAAAAGACCAACGAACTACTCGACAAGCTGCTGCAGAAACAGGGCGGTGCCCTAGCTGTTTTAGGTTAATATGAACAATGACATTTTAGGTATCCCGTCAGGCGTGCTGACATGGTGGAAGCCGTCCCAATACAATGAGACTTATGACACCCAATCTCTCAAGGAGTATTTTAAGTGTCCTAAGGGTGAGGCTCGTTCATTAGTTCCACGCATCCATTCCATCAAGCAAGGATTACCCCTGACAGACATCAGCATCGAAACCCACGAAAGCAACAAGATTGATTTTGTTACTTTGACTTATTCAGCCACGCGGGAAGAGCCGCCTGACCCGGACAATCCGGATAATCCTGATGACCCCACTTTTGAATTTGACGGCCGGGAAAGTGAAATCACCGTGGCCCTGGTCGACGAACCGATCACGCAATGCAAACTTTACAAGGGGGAAGTGGATGCCCTGGACAACACCACCCTGAAAGACCTGTGCGCCCTGATGGGAGGTCAGTTGTCTGATGAAAAAGGCGTCAGCTTGACAGATAAGCTTAACGGCAAAGTGCCTCCCTCCCTACTTTCTAAAATTTTGCGCGGGCAGACCCACTACAAGGCTGCCTATACCCAGTGTCGTCTGACCATCCCCAGCAAGGTGGATATTTCCGATTCCGGGAAAATTAGTTCCCGTGCTGGATTGCCCAACTTGCCGGAGGGTCAGGTCTGGCTTTGCGCGGGTGGGGGTGTTACTCGCCGCAACGGCAAGACGGTCACGCAAATTACCTACATTGGCGGCAATTGGGATTCAGAAATCTACGGAAAATAGCCTTATGTATCAACTCCCCCACAAGGTTAAGGGCACTGTTCTGACGGCGGCCAATTGGAATAACAGTGTCGATGCCATCCAGGACGCGCTAAACAGGTCGTCCGATTTTCAGACGATGCTTCCTTCTGTCCCTAATTCTGGACGCTGGACAGGCGGGCGGTATGCAGACAACAAGGGCGGCTTTTCCTTACGCTCCATGACCAAGGAGGGGCAAACCTGGACGGCCTATTTCAATCCTGGTAGGATTCTGGAGGTCCACGCGGGTGGTACACGGATCATCATTCCCAGGATAAACAGCGTCAAGATGGACGTTGTCCCTTATCCTTCCTTAAAAGCTGAAAAAAACAAAAAGGTCTATCTTGATTTGGTGTGGGGAGACAGTAGCCACGACTGTATCACATCCGCCACTATTTCCACGAGAGATTCACAGCCCGGAGGACGGTTTGTGCGGTTGGTCTTGGGTAAGTTCGTTGGTGCCAATTCCGGGTCTGGGGCGTCTATTGATGACATCACGTATGAGTCTTACTTGACCGGGTGCATTACTTACGCCAATGGCTCCCGTAACGAGGGGTGGCGTGTGCTGGCCGTGGCTAATAAGGACGGTGGCCCGTCCGCCGCATACTTGCGGCGCGGCAACATTTATGCGTTCGGCAAGCTTGTTTCGGAGGCCTCGGCAAATTGGGAAATTGCTCCTGCCAAGGAGGGGGACATCTGGCTCAATGTCAAATGTGATGGGGACGGTAATTATAAAAGTTTTTCCTTGGCAACTTCCAAGGGCGAGGAAACCCCGCTTAGAGCGGACGGCTTGGACAAGGACGGGGAAAAACAAAAAAGCGTTTCCTATAGCTTCAAGTTGGCGACGATCAGCACGTGCGCGGAGCCTTTCCAGGATGACGGCAACCCCGCCTCGTTCGTCAATGTGCGCCAGTTCATCCTGGGTTCCGTGTTCTGTGAGCTTGCCAAGAGCGACGTGCAGGAGGCCAAGCCGGAAGACGGCAACGAAGGATTCCGCGTCAAAGTCGAAAAAGACGACACTGGCAAAATTACGGCGGTAAAAGTCCGGCCCGGCCACGTTTACTTCCAGGGGCGTTTCTGCACGTCCGCATTGGAGGGAGACGCTGACGGCTGGGTTACTCATTCCGCCACTTCCGGGGCCGTTTGGCTTGTCGTGCAATTTGACGTGTGGGGCGTTTTCGAGGGTGCGTGGCTGGCCCCGGAACAACCGAGCACGGCCACACTGACGCCGTTTATCCTGTCCACGGAGGCAACGGGCATCCGCGGGCAATACGCCTTTCATCTGGCTGATGTGGCGGCTGACGGTTCCGTTAAGCAGTATGCGCTGGGGGCCGTCTACTGCATTTTTGACGCCGCCACGTTTTTCGCTCCTGGCCCCGCCGAGTAAGATTTATGACTACTATATATATACCTACCTATGCGGGCAACGGCCCGGAGGCCGTGGAGTGTGTAGCGTGTGCCAGTCGGACGTTCCCGGAGGCGCGCGTCATTGTCGCTGATGATTCCAACTCACCCATGCCGGAGCAGTACCGGGACGCCTGTTCTTATGGTGCGGACATTGTCACGACGGATTTTGACCGCGGGCGCAACCTCAACGGCCCGGAGGCCGTCAGGGGGATTCTTGCGCTTTTGTCCAATGAGGCGGCGGATGATGATATTGTCCTCAAGGTTGACCCGGATACGGCCCTTATTGGCCGCTCCTGGCTTCAGCCCATGCTGACCAATCCGGAGATTCCTTTTTCCGCATGCGGGGACGAGCGGCAAGCCGCCTACGGTTGTTGCTACGCCCTCCGGGGCCATATCGCCAGGGAGCTTTCCGCCATCATGCAGGACGCCCCGCTTTCTCCTATTTGTCCGGAGGATATTACGATAGGCCGCTACATCCTGGACCACTACGACGGTAGCAAGATGTACTACCCGTGGACGCCGGAGCGGTGGGACGGCCTGTTTACCGCATGGCGGTGGGGATGCGGGGGCAAGGCCCAAGCAACCACCTACGCCCGACGCTATGACGTGGTCACGACGGGCAACCCCTGTTATTCCCCGTTTCCTTCCCTTGCCCGCGCGACGGTCATGTCCAACCTCCGCCGGGCCGCCGCGGACCTTCCGCCAACCCTTCGCCGCTACTGATTCATGACTTCCTTTCACGATCCTTCCTCCGCGGTTCTTGCCGGGTGCAGGGACATTCCCCAGGCCCCCGGCCCGGAAAAGGGCGTCCTGGCCTTGCTGGTCATGGACCCGGCGACTTACATGCCCCAGGCCGTCACGTTCGGCGTGACGGAGGATTTTTTCTACATCCCGGCCCACCAGTTACTGTGGCGGTTGTTCCTCGCCCGGTACAACGCCAATTTGCCCCTGGATATTATTTCCATAACGCAAGCTCTTGCGGACATGCGCCAGTTGGACGCCGTGGGGGGGAGCGCAGGCTTGGCGGACATTTACACGTTCACCACCACCGGGGCCTATTTTGAGCATTATCTCCGCGCCCTGCGCGATAAGTCCCTCTTGCGGTCCATTATTGACGCTTCCACCAAGTCCATGACGCAGGCCTTCGACAATCCGGAGGACGTGGCGGCCCTCCTGGATGCCGTGGAGACTCATATCTTTCAAATCCGGGAGCGGGCCAAGAATCACGCGGACGGCCAAAGTCTGGCTTCCATCGTCAAGGAGGCCGTCACCAACTTTGAACAGTTCATTGCCAGCAAGGGGCAGATTCAGGGGCTTTCCACTGGGTTTGACCAACTGGACCGCAAGAGCAACGGCCTCAAGCCTGGGGACATGTTCGTCATTGCGGCCCGGCCTTCCATGGGGAAGACTTCTTTTCTTCTTAATATCGTAGAGCATATCGCCCTGAACAAGAAGAAGCCAACCTTGCTTTTCTCGTGCGAAATGCCCGCCGTGCAGATTGCGGAGCGTCTTCTTTTCGCCCGTTCCGGCGTCCGCCGCGGGGAGATTGTCCGGCGCGGTACTCTCACCCAGTTGGAAATGCAGCATTTCAAGCGGGCCGTATCGGACCTTGGGGCGGCCCAGCTGGTCATTGACGATACAGCGGCCATTTCCATCAACGAGCTACGGGCCAAGGCCCGCCGCGTCATGCGGGACCTGGGGGGCCTTGCCGCGATTGGCGTAGACTACTTGCAACTGATGCGGTCCACGTCTAAGCAAGCCGCCAACAGCCGGGAACGCGAAGTCGCGGAAATCTCCGCGGGACTGAAAGCCCTGGCGAAGGAACTCAAGGTTCCGGTCATCGTCCTGGCCCAGCTTAACCGGGGACCGGAAACGCGCACCGGAAATAGCGTGGGGATTCCCCGCATGTCTGACCTGCGCGAGTCCGGTTCCATTGAGCAGGACGCGGACATGATAGGCTTGCTTTACCGTTCTGACTACTACGCGGACGACGAGGCCCAGCGGCAACAACTGGCAGGACAGGCCAGCCTTCACCTCGCCAAAAACCGCAACGGCCCCACCGGGGACATACCGCTCCACTTTGAAGCGGAACTCATGCGCTTCTCCACCCGTGAGCCGTCCCCTTCCACCAAGCAGTGACACGTGTCACAACACGCTCCTGACCCTTTCAAATTTTCCGGGTTGACCCTTTCGGATAATTACCGTTTCACCCTTTCGCCTATTTATGCTTGGTCACATCAGCGTGCTCCACAACAGGGCGCTGACCGTTCTTTCCTCCCCGGTGGCGCTTCCCGTGCCTGCGGATGCCTGGACCGGAACGGGGGAAATGACTTGCGAACTTTGGGTCAGGCCGGATGGGGACGCCGCCTCCGGCGCTATTCTTTCCCTGGGGGCTTCCACGCTCTCCCTGAACGGAGGCCGTCTGCATCTGGAATCCGGGAATGCGGAAACTCCCGCCTCCGTGGAGGCTTCCGGCCAGCCCTTCGCCGCCGGAACCTGGCACCATGTGGCCGTGGCCCTGGGAACGGAAAACGTCAGCCTGTATGTGGACGGAACATTGGCGGGAACCGCTCCTGCCGCGCCTTACCTGGCCTCCATGAAAAACGGCTGGACAGGCCTGGTGCTGGCTGCGCAGTTCAAGGGCGCCCGGGACGAACTGCGGTTCTGGAATGCGGAGCTGGGGACCGGAGCGGACGACTTTTTCCTGACGGGGCCGCTGCCCATGGCCCACCCCAGGTATGGCCGCCTGGTGGGGCTGTGGCGGCTGGACGGAGACTTCCGGGACGCCAAGTGGACGGAATTCGCGGATAAAACGGGCAGCTCCTTCACCCGCCCGTACCAGGCGGTGACGCCGTCCGGCACGGAATTCTCCATCGTCACGGACAACGCCGCCTTCCGCTACATGTTGGTGACCGGATACGTCCGCGAAAGCCATATCATGTGGAACTGGCCGTCCCGGCCCCACATGATCAATAACTCGGATATCATTTACATCGGCGCCGCTTCCGCCGCCGCCAATGGGGACATCAGCTTTTCCTACCCGGACAACGACGTGACGGAAAGCCGGGGCGTGCAGCTTCTCCCCGCTGACGGCGCGCGGACGAACGTTCTGGAATTCACCGGAGAAGACGCTTATATGAACGTGGGCAACGGACTGCTGGCGGGCAGCAATGCCAACGCGTTCACGATTGAAGTGAACCTGGCTCTATCCGCCGGGGAGCAGAACGTCACCCTGTTTGAAAACGACAGCGTGTCCATGACGCTGGCGTGGGCGGACGGCCATTACAAGGCGCGCCTGCAGGCGGGCTCCACGGCTGCCTGGGAGGCGGACCTGCCCGCCGTAGCCCTTCATGAATACTTCTGGCTGGCCTTCATCCGCAATTCCACGGCGGGGACGGGCATCTTTTACGTCAACGGTTCCCCCCTGCAGACGGCAGCGGTCGCCGCCGGGGAAATGAACGGCACGCCGAATGCCGTCGTGGGCCGGAACCTGAAGGGGAAAATAGACGACATGCGCGTGTGGCATCTGGCCCGGCCCGTCAACCGTTTGGGCACGGAAGTACAGCCCAACTGGAATGACCGTCTCATCGTGGCTCACTGGGGGAACAGCGACGTCTTCGGCCGTGATACCGCCTCCTGGGCGGAACATGTCCGCACGCTGCGCAGCATGACGGAAGGGGTGGGAGGCATGCGCATCCGCCTGGGCATTGCCGGAGGCGCGTGGAGCGCCATGCTGCCGGCTGCCGCCGCCCGCCAGAGGTTTGCGGACGGCATCAGGGACCTGTTGAAAAAATATCCGCTGGACGGCGTGGACCTGGACTTTGAATGGCTGTACCAGGGGGATGGAAAGTGGACCAACTACGGGCAACTGGCCCAGGCCATCCGGGAGACGAATCCGGACATGTTCTTTTCCATCTCCCTGCATACCGTCGCCTACTGGTTCCCCGCCGCGTACATGCAGTATGTGGACTACTTCACCTTCCAGAACTACGGGCCGGCCATTGACGTGAATACTTATAACAGCATGGTTTCCGCCTGCGGAAAATTCCGGAATCAGGGCTTTCCGGACAACAAAATCATCCTGAGCGCCCCATTCCAGGGAACGCCCGGAACCGCCGGGCTGCCTGACGGCAAAAAGCCGGGGGACTACATCAAGGGCTACAGGGACATAGCCGCCAACTGTCCGGAAGCGGACAACCCCGATCATGACACGGCCGTTTATTCCTATTCCGGCCTCAATCTGACGCTCCATTACAACGGCGTCACCACCGTCAAAAAGAAAGCCAAATACATCAGCGACCAGAAGCTGGCCGGCTTCATGTACTGGGACATGGGGCTGGACGTGGCGGACGCTTCCGGAAGCAATAACTACTTTGACCGCCATTCCCTCCTGCGCGCCGCCAACCGCTACGTGTCTTCCACGTCGTTTCCCGTCACGGCTTCACCGTTCGGCTTGTCCCGGGTGGGGGCGTCCGTTCCCGCCGCAGGAGGGGCGGTGGATGTGGAAATTCAAATGGAAGAGGAAGCCCTGGGCTGGGTGGTGGCGGACTCCCCGGAATGGATTTCCGTTTCCGCCGCTTCCGGCATCGGCCGGACCACGGTCATCCTGACGGCGTCGGAAAACAAATCTGCCGCCGGACGGTCCGGAACGGTGGTGTTCCGCGCTTCCGACAAGCAGGAATGCGCCGTCACCGTCACGCAGGCCGGGGCTGACCTGGCGGGCTATGACAAGTGGGTGCAGGACTCCTTCCCGCCGGACGCCACGGCGGACCGGACGGCTGCGGATGCCGCTCCCGCCGGGGACGGCGTCACCAACCTGATGAAATACGCCACGGGCCTGGACCCGCTGAAACCCTGCGGAAGCGTGACGAAGGTATCCGTGGAAGAAGGCGTTGAAGGAAGCAGGCATCTGGTGTTGCGGTGGCCGGTAAATCCTCAGGCGGCGGAGGTAAAGCATGAAGTGGAAGTCTCCCCGGACCTGGTTAACTGGACTTCCCTGGGGGAAGTGGAAACCGCCGGAAAAACGTCTGCCGAATTCCGGGATGCGGAGCCCGTGCAGGACAGCGCCATGAAGCGGCGCTTCCTGCGCCTGAAAGTGACACGGGAAAACTTCAGCAGCCCTCCTTGTGGAGGTGCCTTTCCGCCCCTGCTTACGCCTTGGAAAGCAAAATCCGTCCCGGCACGGCATGGCCGGAACAGGGAGCGCCATATACCCATGCGGGCGGCCCGAACAGCCACGCATGGCAGAATGCACGAACCTTGAATGGGCCTCCTCATCTTAAAAACAGGGAATGTCCCGTTGAAGAATCGCGCTCGCTTTCCTCACCTCATTCCCAGCCGGCCGCAGAGGCCTGCGGCGCTCCCTGCTCCCGCAAACCCATTCCGGGGCATTCACCGGGCAAAGGCGCAGCCTATTTCCCCGCCTTCTTCTTAATCTTTTCCTTCACCCGCTCCACATTGGCGCGGGCGTCTTCATTCCCCAGCTCCGCCGCCTGTTCATACCACTTCCTGGCTTCCGCCAGGTCCTTGGCCACGCCCGTTCCGCGTTCGTACATGGAGCCCAGGTTGTTCATGGACTTGGCGTCGTCCTGTTCCGCTCCCTTAATGTAAAACTGGTAGGCCAGAGCCATATCCTGCGGAGTGCCGAGCCCTTCCTCATGCAGGTAGCCGAGCAGGAAATACATGCCGGGCACGGCATGCGTCTGGTTCTGTTCCAGCTTGGTCAGGATGTCCATCGCCGTTTTCGGGTCCGGCTCCATATCCTCTCCCTTGATGAGCAGGCGCGCCTTTTCCACCAGGGCTTCCGGGTCTTTGGTTGCGGCGGCTTTCAGCACATAATCCTTGTGAAGCTCCTTGTTCGGCTGCACGCCGATCCCCTGCTCGTAATACCGGGCCAGCCTCTTGAGGCCGCGCACGTCCTCCTTCTTCACCAGCGCGGTGGCCGCCGTCATGGCGGAGGCCAGCAGCTGCTGCCGTTCCGCAGGGTCCTGCACGTTCCCGGCCACGGTTTCATAATAATTGGCCAATTCGTCCAGGGCGGTCAGGCTGCCGAGTTCCACGGCCTGTTCCCAGAACTTCACGGCTTCCGGATTGATGGTTTTCGGGGCAGGGGCCTGGCGTTCCCTGCCGGACGGCGTCATCCAGGGGGGGACGGCTCCGGCGTCCGTCAGCGTATCTTCCGCGTTATCCTTCTGCCCCGGCTTGCGGAGCCACGGCGGGGTGTTTCCTTCCTCGCTATTCAAGCTCAGCTTGACCTGCTGGTAGGCGGAATGGGAGGTATTCCGGCTGGCGTTCTGCGCCGCCGTTTCCGCCGTATCCTGGGGATAGGCCGCCTGGTTGGCGAGGAAGAGCAGGGAGGGAATGTGGCCCCGTGCCGCCAGGCCGTGCATCATGGCGCTGTAAGGCTGAAGGTTTTCATTATTGGAGCTCCACATGTCCGCCGCGTCCACATGGCCCTTCAGGGCCCCCCGGAACATCCAGGAATCCCCTTCCGCCATGCGTTTTTCCAAGCCGAATTCGTAAATAAGGGCGCGGCCCAGCACGTACATGCCGCAGGGATCCCCCTGTCCGGCGGAAAGCCGGGCCCAGGCCAGGGCTTCCGGATAGCCGGATTCCTCGCTCCTGTAGCTGAACAGCATCAGGTAGGCCAGGTCCGCCTGGCTGCGGGCGTCCCCTTCCTGAGCTTTTTTGCGGAGGCTGGCGGTCAGCTCCTCCCACTGTTCCGGCGTGACGTATTCGGAAATGCCTCTCAGCGTAATGAAGTCCCCGGAGGCGGCTTTCGCCAGGCAGTCGTTCAGCAGCGTTCTGGCGGGTTCCGCGGCCGGCTTGTCCATCAAATCCGGGTTTTCCATCTGGGCCAGGCGCAGCTTGGCCAGGGGATGTCCTTCTTCCGCCGCCTGCTTGTACCACGTGCGCATGTTCTCCTGCGCTTCATGGGCTTTGCCTATGGAATCCATGGTATTGGCCAGTTCCTCCTTCCACAGCTCGCCCAGCTGGACGCTGGAATCCGCGTCTCCAAGCTGGGAGGCCAGCTCCAGCTCCTTGTGCGTTTTGGCATAGGGGGGAAGCTGGTTGAGCTTTTTCTGGGGAAGGGAAAGCGGTTCCTTCAGGAAGGGCATGCCCCGTTCGTCATGAAGGGCCAGCAGGTCCAGGGCGGCCTTGCGCAGCTCCTGCTCCTGCGGTGGCTTCGCTTCGGAAACCAACTGGGCGTACCAGGCATAGGCATTATTGCTGCCCAGCTTGCGGGCCTGGTCAAACAGGGTCTGGAGCAGGTAGCCGTCCACGGTTCCCCTTTTCTCCTTCATGCAGCCGGAGAGGTCGCCCAGCAGGGTTTCCAAATCTCCCCTGGAGCGCAATTCCGCCAGAAGCTTTCCGGACTGCTCCGCGGCAGTACCCTTCGTCATCTCCGCCAGCAGGCGCATGGCTGCCGCGTGTCCCTTCTCCGCGGCCTGGGAAAGGGGCTGGACGGCCATGTTCCGCCACTCCCTGCCGTCCGGATCGTTGCCGGAGGGTCCCCCGCCCAGGGAAAGGGCCAGTTCCCCCATCCGGGCCAGAAGAACCGGTTTGGCGTTTTTCCGGTGCTTCTCCAGGGACTCAAGCACCTTGCCGGGGTCTTCCTTCAGCCAGTCCACCCTGATAAAGGCGAGCTGGGCAAGCGCGTCCTGGTCGCCGGAGGCGGCTTTCTTTTCCAGAGGGGCGAGGTAGCGCTTCAACTCGGCTTCCGGCAGGTCCGTAACGGTGTACAGCGCCGTGACGGCGTCCAGGTCTCCCTTCTCGGCCAGCTTGCGGCAGGCGTCCAGCCATTCCGCGTGCTCCGGCTGCATGGACTGCGCCTTGAAAATCCCGAAAATCCCGTAGGGGTCCGTCATCATGAGCTTGGGAGCCGGATGACCGGATTTGGCGGCCGCTTCACGGAAGAAATGCTGCATGTGCTCCAGGCAGGCCAGCGGCAGGTCCCCCCGGTTCAGGTAATAAAGCCCCATCCAGTACTCCCCGGCCAGCATGTTGGCCCGGAAGTCTCCCGCGGCAGCCTTGCCGAGCAATTCCCCGTACGTCCAGCCGCCGTCCATGGGCAGCTGGGAAAGGTCCCGGACCGGGACTTGCTCCACCTGCACGGGTGGATTTGCCCCTGCCTGGGACGGAACGTCCTGGGCATGAACCGGAACGGAAAAAATAAAGGGAATAAGCAGAAGACGGGCACGCATGGATCAACTCTTTTCTAACAGGAAAAACCTCTGCCCTACAAGCGTTTTTCACGTGCCTGAATGTTTAATTATTGATGATGTCACGTTCTTTTTTTAAAGAAGACAAATGAAGCTGTGACGGGAGGCTCCGGGCACGTGTGCGGCAGCTCCCAAGGCAAAGGATAATGATAGCCGGGAAAGGCGGAATGGACAAAGTAAACAAGGGATATTAAGCCTCCCCTGTGCCCCTTCCGTCCATCCGGTCCATCCAGTCCATCCAGTCCGGATTATTTAAAAAAGAGCCCCGGGAGGATGCGCCTCACTAAACCTCCCGCAGTTTTTCCGGGTATTCCTCCAGCAGCGCGCGCAGCTGGCGGCGGTCCAGTTTTCCCATCACCGTCAGGGGAATGGGCGTTTCCATGACGGCCCGGATGCGCTGGGGGCCGGGAGCAGCTGCATTCCATTCGCGGCACGCTCGTTCCAGCGGCACAGCGGCGGGACCGCAGGCGACCAGCTCCATTCCGGCCCGCGGGTGCGGAACGGCCTCCACTACCGCCTCCGGAACACGGCGGCGCAGCGCGTCCTGGACGGCGTCCGGGTCCACTAGTTCCCCCAGGACTTTGACGAGCCTGTCCGCCCGGCGCAGGAAGGTCAGCAGACGCCCCTCCAGGCGCACCAGGTCGCGGGTACTCCACCACTCCTGCGGCTCCACCCGTTCCAGCAGAAAACCTCCATGAGGCTGCGTCATCAGGCGGCCGCACAGCTTGCCTTCCCCCTGGAAGCGCAGGAGGCCGTCCTCATCCGTCTTTGCCTCCCAGTGGGGCAGCAGGGAAAGGCAGTCCGTGTGGTACGGATCGCCGGGGAAAGCCGTGGCAAGCTGGGAGCCGGACTCCGTCATGCCGTAGCTCTGCACCACGGGCCAGCCGAGGGCGCGGGCTTTCCTGCCCGTCTCCATGTCCAGCGCCCCCCCTCCTACGATGATGCATCCGGCGGTGGAAGGCGCGCGGAGGCGCAGATTGACCAGGTCCACCACCTGCGTGGGAACCAGGGAGGACCAGCAGGCCCCGGAGCTTTTCATCAGGTCCGCATAGGCCTGGGGATTCCACCTGCCGTGAAGCGCATGGACGGCGGTCCCGGCCAGGGCCGCGCGCAGGTAAATCATGGCGCCCCCCACGTGCCAGACGGGCAGGGGGCAGCACCAGTCCCCGCATTCCGCGTGCAGGTGTTCCAGGGCTCCGCGCGCGCAGACGTCCAGGGCGCGCCGGGTGAATAAAATGGCTTTGGGCGGCGAACCGGAAGAACCGGACGTGGCAAAGGCCGTGACCCCATCCATGCCCCGGCGGGAAAGGAAGGCGGCGGCCTCTTCCGCCCAATCCCTCAAATGGGGGGGCGCCATCACGCAGGGGCCGTTGTCCCGGTCCCAGGGCAGGGGTGTTCCGGAGGCGGACATGGCGGCGGCAGGCTACCGGAGGGCTTTTCTGCGCAGGGTGTGCCAGCGTTCCTCCATGCGGGGCTTCAAATGATGCTCAATCCAGGCATAGGCCGCTTCCAGGCCTCCTGCCTTGAAGGTGCGGCCTATTTCCGCTTCCACGCCTGTGGCGTTGCCGGTGCGGCGCAGGAAATCATTGCTGGTGAATTCGATGAAAAGCTTTCCGTTGATCGCTCCTTCCTCCGCCAGAATCCATTCCCTGACGTACAGCGCCAGAATGGCGTCCCCTACCCATGCCTCCACGCGGAGGCGTTCTTCTGTGGCCTTGTCCATATGATGGTTCATGAAAATCTGGCAATGGCGGTTTTCCCTCCCAGCGGATCCTTGATGGGCGGCGGGGGCACACCGGGAGCCTGGTTCCCGGCGGGGGAGGCCGGCTGGCGGTTTTCCCGCGGAAGCTCCGGCAGGTTGTCCGTGGGGGTGGATGCGGGCGCGCCGGGCGCCGGGGGATTCTCCTTGCGGTCCTGCGGCGCAGGGGCGGCTCCCGGCGTAAGGGGCACGTCCAGCACCCTGTCCTGGGCCGCGCGGCGGTTGACCGCATCCTTGGCCTCCAGGGATTTGCGGAGCGCCGTCTCCGATTCCGAATTCCAGTACCCGGAATCCAGTTCAATGTAAATGTTGGAATAGGGGAGGGATGTCTTGGTCTTGATGACCAGCACGTTGAACTGCTTGGCGGCGTCTTCGATCAGGGAATTGATCGTGCGGCTCATCAATTCAAAATGCTGGCGTCCCGGAAGCATTTTATTGATATTATTGCGGTAGCGCTTGATGCCGGGGGCGTAATCCTCCGTAACGCTGCGCAATTCCGAGCTGATCATGATGCGGGGCACCACGTGGGCTTCCTCCTCCAGCATGTTCAGCACGTCCAGAAGCACTTCATCGGACGTCTTGTCGGAGACCATGGTCTTGATGCCGGCTCCCGTATAGGCCGGGAAGGAGGACTCCGCAATGACAATCCAGTTTCTGGCTCCCACGATCGCCAGGTTTTTATATAACTGGTCCTTCCATTCCCGCTCTGCCGGGTTGGCGTCCTGGCAGCCGCTGAGCAGGCTGATGATACATACGGGCAGGATGAGGGGGAGTCGGGTCATGGGAGGGACCCCGCCTTGCGGGGCTGGAAAATGGGCTAGAATTTATGGGACCGGGGTTCGCGGCAGGCGCTGGGGCAGCGGCCCTGTTCCGTGGCGAACGGCGCTCCCTGGGTGGGGGCCGCCTCCGTAAAGGCGACGCCCGGCAGTTCAGTAGGTACGCCCTGAACGGGGAAATCCTTTCGCAGGGGGAAATAAGGATAGCCTTCCCACATCAAAATGCGGCGCAAATCCGGGTGGCCGGAGAACTTGATGCCCATCAGGTCCCATACTTCACGCTCGTGCCAGTTGGCGGACTGGAAGATTTCCGTGACGCTGGGCACTTCCTCTCCGTCGTCCACCTTCGTCTTGAGGCTCAGGTTCACGCCCGTTTCCGCCTGCGTCAGCGTATAATTGACTTCAAAGCGGGGGCTTTCCCCCATGTTGTCCACGGAGCAGAGGTTCACCATCATGTCAAATCCGGCGGAATCCCGCAGCCAGCGGACTACGTCCGCCACGGCATGGCGCGCGACGGTCAGCGTGATGTCGCCCCGGAACTCGTAGCGGTCCGTGATGACGTCTTTCCCAAAGCGGTTCTGGGCGTTGTCTGCGGCGGTCTTGATCTGTGATTCTAGAGAAGGCATGGAGAAGAAATGGTAAAAGATGGAACGGAGTAAAACGGTCGGAAAAGGTTTATTCGAGAGGCATTTCCGTCTCGACCGGCACGGGGGCGTTGGCTTCGCGCGGTTCCTCCTTCTTGAAGAACGTGCGTGCGGGCTGCTGGGTATCCAGCTTCTTGCGGAGGGTAAGCAGGGCTTCCAGGATGGCCTCCGGGCGGGGAGGGCAGCCGGAAATGTAAACGTCCACGGGAATAATCTTGTCCACGCCCTGGAGCACGGAATAGGAGCGGAACATGCCGCCGGTGGAGGCGCACGCGCCCATGGCGATGCACCACTTGGGCTCCGGCATCTGGTCCCAGATGCGGCGGACGGCCAGGGCCATCTTGTAGGTGACGGTGCCGGCCACGATCATCACGTCCGCCTGGCGGGGGGAAAAGCGCGTTACTTCCGAACCGAAGCGGGAAAGGTCATACCGGGAGCAGGCCACGGCCATGAACTCGATGGCGCAGCAGGAAAGTCCCATCGGCATGGGCCAGAGGGAATTTTTACGAATCCAGTTGATGGCGGCGTCCAGGGTGGTGTAGACAAAATTGCCTTCCGCGTTGGAGTCCAGTACTCCTGTTTCGTAAACATTCGGTTCGTTCGTGGTGACCATGATAACAGATGATTCTTGCTGAAGCCAGATTAGCGAGATGCCTTCAACTCTCAAGCCTTAATTTGGTTCAGCCATGATTTTCTGCGGCCTGTTCCGGCCCTGTTTTCCGGGTGCCCCGGAGCGGGGATGAATAAACCCGCACAGGGTTTCCCCCGTGCGGGTTTTTATCCAACTATATTACCTATGAAACTCAGAACTCCCCATAATGGGTGGCGGTCTCTCTACCTCCCGCCGCCCGGTTTGTTACTGATGCAGGTTAGAGTCCCGGGTGGGGGCTTGCGTTCAAAAAGGAGAAAATTTTTATGACAGGCCCATGGAAGGAAATACAGGATGCTTTGAGAATGAATGCATCATGTTTTTACTGCCCTGAAAGTGGAAATAGAGGGTAGACCCGGTTTCCCTGCAATGTTGGCGTGAAGGGTGCTTTTGGGAAGGAGGGAGGATGCTTTATCCTCGGTTATCCCTGTGCCGGGAGGAGCGGATGACAAGGTGCGCGACTAGCCAGAGGCTGAGGGCAATAGTGGCTAAAAGAGCCGGCATGCTTTCCGTGATGTCTCCTAACAACAGCACGGCCAGGTCCGCTCCCAGAAGAAGGATGCCCATGAAACGCCAGTACGGGGATTCCCCGTCATGTCTGGCGCGCGGGGAAAACTCTGCTCGAAGGGACGGGATATCCAGCAGAAAGGAAAGAAGGTCAAACATGGTTTTGTGAAAGGAGTTGGAAGGAGGAAGTTGGTGGATGAGCTTTGTTATCGGAAGGCCGGGATGTTATGGACTAACTTATTTACAAGGGCCGGGAGGCCCTTGTTCCCAAAAGCGCGGTCATGATAGGAAATCCGGGATGGGACAATTCCAATGACATGCATGAGAAGCGGTCGCCTGGGAACGAAGGCCTCCCGGCCTTCGTATCTAAACTTCCCCTAGGCATAACCACGGCAATTTTATTTATAGTCATGATTCCGGAGGGATTGGACAATAATATAAGCGATCAGCCAAAAGGCAAAGACCATGCCGAGAACAAGAGCCGCCATGCTGTTCATATGTATCCATAAGAGCAGAGATTCCATGACGATTGCCAGGAGAATAATACCCGTCCATTGACGCCTCCGGGATTGTTCGTCATCCCTGCCACTCCCGGGAGGTCCAATCAATGAGGATAAAATATCTTTCAAAAAATCGGAAAGATCGAACATAGGGGCACACAGGAAGTTTAACGATGCAAATTCGGGAAAGGAATGACGAACATTACAGCCGTTCCTGGATCAGCACGTGGAAATGGCCTCCTGCGCCGTGTTCGTCCGTCAGGAAGGCGTCCTGCGGCGTGTTCTCCGCGTAGGGGAGCAGGTAATCCCGCTGGGTCATCAGGGTGACCGTATCCCCCAGGCAGTTGCGGGAAAGCTCCAGAAGGTCCGTAAAATTCACGTCGCAGGTCAGGTCCGTGAGGCCGGGGTGCCGGTACAGTTCCTCCCCGGTCAGCACCTGGTGGCTTTTATACCCGCGCAGGGAACCCTGGGGGCGGCGGTAGTAAAGCCGCTCCATTTCGTCCCCGTAGTCGATGACCGTCATGACGCCCATGTTCCAGAGGGGCAGCCACCCGGTGAACCAGCGCGCGTAGGAATCGTGAATCTCCAGACGCTGCCCCGGCTGGGAATCATATTCCAGCATGTGGGAAAAAAGCGGCTGTTGACGGACGGGGCGCAGTTCCTCCCGCACGGCTCCGTCCTTTACGGTAAGCCCCACTTCCCGCCAGCCCTCTTCCGTGTACTCAAACACGCGGGCCGGGAAGGCGTCCACCAGCTCGTTGGAGAAAATGAAGGCTTTTCCGCCGCAGTGCTTCAGCGCCTTTTCCATGGTGGAGTAAATCTTGGCCTGGCTCCCCAGCAGAAGGTGCTGGAATTCGCGCAGCCGGGGGGAGGACTCCACAATCACGTAATCCGTATTCAGGCGGTTCCAGAAGCCCAGCTGTTCCAGGACCTTGACGGCCAGGGCTCCGGAACCGGCGCCTATCTCCAGCAGGGGCAGCCGCCTGCCGCAGCGGGCGCAGGCCTCCTTCCAGCGTGCGGCGACGGCCTTTGCCAGAATGGGGGACAGCGTGGGGGTGGTGGAAAAATCCCCGCGGCTCCCGATGTTCTCAATGGCGGTGGAGTAATACCCCTCCTGCGGGTGGTGCAGGGCCAGCTGCATGAAGGCTTCCAGGGAAAGCCAGCCGCCGGCGGCCGCGATGTGGTCGGAAAGGCGTATCATGCGGGGGGGAAACAGGTCAGGATTTGGACTGCTCCAGCATGCGCAGCAGCGGGGCTTCCGCCCTCTTGCGCAGGTCTTCCGGCAGTTCCACGGCGGGGGAAAGGTCCCGGAGAGCCAGGTACAGTTTTTCCAGCGTGTTCATCTTCATGTACGGGCAGGTGCTGCAGGAGCACTGCTCCGTGGGGGCGGGAATGAACTCCTTGCCCGGCACCAGCTTGCGCAGGCGGTGCAGGATGCCGGATTCCGTGACGATGATGAAGGATGAAGCCGGGCTTTCCGTGCAGTAGGGAATCATCTTCTCCGTGGAGCAGATGTGGTCAGCCAGCAGGCGCACGGCCTCCGTGCATTCCGGGTGGGCCACCACCAGCGCGCCGGGGTGCTTCTCCTTCAGGGCCAGAATCTGGTCCCGCGTAAACTCCATGTGCACGTGGCAGGCCCCGTTCCACAACTCCATGGGGCGTCCCAGCTGGCGGCCTACCCAGGCGCCCAGGTTCTGGTCCGGCACGAACAGGATGGGACGGTCCTCCGGAGCCTGGGAGACAATCTTCACGGCGTTCCCGGAGGTGACGATCACGTCCGCCAGAGCCTTCACGCCGATGGAGCAGTTCACATACGCCACCACGTAATAATTCCTGTCGGCGTTCTCTTTCAGGAAGGCTTCCAGTTCCCCGGCGTCGCAGGAGGCTTCCAGGGAGCAGCCGGCGTCCGCGTCCGGCAGGATGACGGTTTTGTCCGGATTGAGGATCTTGGCGGTCTCCGCCATGAAATGGACGCCGCAGAAGGCGATCACGTCGCAATCCGTATGCTGCGCCTTGTAGGCCAGCCCCAGGGAATCGCCCACGTAGTCGGCCATGTCCTGGATGTCCCCGGTCTGGTAGCTGTGCGCCAGAATGATGGCGTTGCGTTCTTTTTTCAGGCGTAAAATTTCCTCTTTCAGGTCAAAAGGTGCCATGCGGGAAAAGATGGGGGGAAGCCCCCGGCAAGTCAAGCATCATGTCCCATGCAGGGCGCACTTGTTGACGGGGGGCGGGAAATGTGGCACAGTCTGGCGCATCATACGATTATGTTTTCACTTTTAGCTGATAAACTGGATAACACGTTCCGGAAGCTGCGGGGCCTGGGCAAGATTTCTGAAAAGAACATTGCGGACGCCCTGCGGGACATCCGGCTGGCCTTGCTGGAAGCGGACGTGGAATTTGGCGTGGCCCGGGAATTCATCGGCCGCGTGAAGGAGCGGGCCATGGGGCAGGAAGTGCTCAAATCCATCAAGCCCGGGGAACAGATCGTCAAAATCTTCCGTGATGAAATCGCCGCCCTGCTGGGCGGAGACGCCGTGGGACTGGACCTGACGGACCCCGCCAGAATCATGGTAGTGGGCCTGAACGGCGCGGGCAAAACCACCACCAGCGCGAAGCTGGCCCTGCGCCTGAAAAACGAGGGGCGCCGCCCCCTGCTGGTGGCCTGCGACCTGGTGCGCCCCGCCGCCGTGGACCAGCTGGCTACGCTGGCGGAACAGATAGAAGTGCCCGTGTACAAGCCCGCTCCCGGCAGCCGGGACGTGGTGGCCGTGGCGCGTGAGGCCCTGGAATGGGCCCGGACCCAGAACGGGACCGTCATGATCTTTGACACGGCGGGCCGCCAGGAAGTGGATGAAGCCCTGATTGACGAGCTGCGCCACCTGCACGCCTTCCTCTCCCCGCGGGAAACCCTTCTGGTGGTGGACGCCGCCACGGGCCAGCAGGCCGTGAACGTGGCCCAGACCTTTGACCGGGCCGTGAACGTCACGGGCATCGTCCTGACCAAGCTGGACGGGGACGCCCGCGGGGGCGCTGCCCTCTCCATGCGTTCCGTGACGGGCAAGCCCATCAAATTCTCCGGCGAGGGGGAAAAGCTGGACCAGTTCGGCCCCTTCGTCCCCGGCCGCATGGCGGACCGCATCCTGGGCATGGGTGACATCGTGGGGCTGGTGGAGCATGCCGCCGCCCGCATTGACGAGGAACAGGCGGCCAAATCCATGGACCGCATGATGTCCGGCAAATTTGACTTTAACGACTTCCTGGACCAGATGAAGATGATGCAGAACCTGGGGCCGCTGGAAGGCCTGCTGAGCCTGCTCCCCGGCTTCGGCAAAATCAAGAAGCAGCTTCCGGACGGCGCGCTAGATCCCAAGAGGATGAAGCACATGGAAGCCATCGTGCTCTCCATGACGGCCAAGGAAAGGAGCAATCCCAACCTGCTGAACCCGTCCCGCCGCCGCCGCATTGCCGCCGGCTGCGGCCGCTCCCTGATGGAGGTGAACAAGCTCATCAAGAACTTTTCCGAAATGCGCAAGATGATGTCCGGCAAGGGCAAGATGGGCGCCATGATGAAACAGATGGGCGCCATGAAGGGGAAAGGGGGCAAGATGCCCGGCCTTCCCGGCATGGGCGGCGGTCTTGGCGGCCTGAAAGGCCTTGGTGGGCTTGGAGGAGGCCTGGGCGGTCTCTTTGGCGGTCGCAAATAGGCGCAAAAACGGATTTAACCCGGGGCGCGGCGAACATGGCCGCGCCTTTTTTAAAGAAAGGGCGGGGAGCGCCGCAAACCCTTGCGCCGGCTGAAATGAATACATCCGTCAGGACGTCCTGTTCTTGGGAAAAAGAATTCACCGCCGCCCGCCTTTATCTTCCGTTCCCGCAGGGGCCTGCGGCGCTCCTCTTTTATTGAAAGAACGGAATGCTGCTTCCCGTACTCCCGGAATGATGAATAAGGGGCGTTTTTACCGGATGGCGGCGTGGCTGGCTCTGGCCGGGTTCCTGAACGCCGGCATGGCGGAAATGCTCCCGGCGGAGGATGTGTTGCTCCCCGCTCCTTCCGCATGCACGTCCGACCGGTCCGCCGTGGCGCATCTTCCGCTGCGGCTGGCGGTCTATGCTCCTGAAAAGGATGCTCCCGCAGTGGAAGCCATCCTGAATGTGCTTAACGCCCAGGGCGTCCTGTCCGGCCTCTCCATGACCCGTGACAGGGATTCGGCGGACGTGGTTTGTTCGGTGGAAGGAAACCCCGCGGGAACCGGGGAAGGGTATGAGGCGCGCCTGGACGCCGGGCAGGGGGGCCGGGGCGTGCTGCATCTGAAAGCGGGGGCGTCCGCAGGCCTCTTCTACGCGTGGCAGAGCATGGTGCAGGTACTGAATGCCAACCGGACGGAGGACGGTTTCTCCGTGCCCGTCTTCTCCATCAGGGACGTCCCCCGTTTTGAATGGCGGGGCATCATGCTGGACGTATCCCGCCACTTTTTCACCATGGCGGAGGTCAAGCGCATGATTGACACCATGTCCCTCTTCAAGCTCAACCGGCTTCACCTGCACCTGACGGACGGCCCCGGCTGGCGGATGGAAATCAGGAAATACCCCCTTCTCACCTCCATGAGCGCGTGGCGCGTGCCGCTGGCCAATGGAGAATGGAACTGGCAGGAAGTGAAGCTGGCCATTCAGGAGCATGACCCGGAGGCCACCTACGGAGGTTTTTACACCCGGGAGCAGATGAGGGAAATCATTGCCTATGCCCGCAGCCGCCAGGTCACCATTGTGCCGGAAATAGACCTTCCCGGCCATTCCTATGCGGCCATGCATGCCTACGGGGACTTGATCTGCGACGGGGTGGACTTTCCCGTGGAAGGGAAAAAAGGCCGGGACGCCGTCTGCATGGGGCGTCCGGAAACGCTCCGCTTCGTAAAAGACGTGGTGGATGAACTCAAGGCCGTCTTCCCGCCCGGCTCCCCCATTCATCTGGGCCATGACGAGGTATCCGCGGAAGCATGGAAAAAATGCAGGTACTGCCAGAACCGTTTGAAAGACCTGAACGAGACGGATCTCAAGGCCCTGAGCCGGGACTTCCTGCAGCAAATTGCGGACTACGTGCGGAAAGACGGTTATGACGCCATCGTCTGGGATGAGGCAGGGGAACTGGAGGCGGACAAACACATCTTCGTCATGGCATGGCGCGGCAATGACTTTGCCGCGGCGGCGGCCAGAAAGGGGCATCCCGTCATCCTGGCCCCGTGCTCCCACTTCTACTTTGACTACTACCAGTCTTCTGCTCCCACGGAACCGAAGGCCATCGGGGGCCTCATACCGCTCAGGCAGGTGTACGGCTATGAACTGCCGGAGCTGTCCCCGGAGGAAGCCTCCAAGGTGCGCGGCCTCCAGGCCAATATCTGGACGGAATACCTGTACGACATGGGGCTGGTGGAATACATGGCGTGGCCCCGCGCCCTGGCGCTGGCCGAACGGGCCTGGAGCGACTGCGACCCGCGGGACTATAAATCCTTCCGCAGCCGTGCCGCCCTGGCCCTGAAGCTTCTGGAAAAACTGGCCGTGAAATACCGTCCCATGGATGAAGAGGATTAAGGCCCCTCCCGGGTGGCCGTTCCTTTAAAAGGGTTTTCATGGACCTGCCGCGCCTTTTCCTTTTAGCATTCCCGGACGGCTCCGTTCTCGCGAACGGTAACAGGGAAAACAGGCCGGAGGCCCCTGTCTCCTCCCGTGCGCTTCTGATAAAAAGTTTCCACCCTTGTCAACATCCCTGCCGGGATATTTCCGGATGCAGGGAGGGGGGAATTTCCTTCCGTTTCCCTTCTTCCTGACCGGGGGGATGCCGGAAATCTGCGTTCCCTCTCCTGCCGCCTCAACGAGGAAGGCTCCGGTTTCCGGTCTTGAGCGGTTTGTTTCCTGGGTTTTATTGACAGCGGATGCCGGGTCATGTATGAAATGACTCTAGCTGATTGCCTGTTTATGAAGAAACACCGGTTCCTGTTCCTCGCTTCCCTGATGGCGCTCGTGCTGCTTGGCGGCATGGCGGTAGTGGCTTGCTCCAATAACTTCAAGCATGTGCCCCGGACGGGCTTCGTGACTCATCAGGTAAAAAATTGCGACTCCCATATCCCGTTTGATGCCTACTGGAATGCTGATGATAAAAAAATCTGGAATGACAAGGTAAACGGCGTGGACGGCAAAAAAGTCCTGATGGCCGTCGTTCCGGTGGATACGGTGCACATGGATGTGAGGCCGGATACCGCGGAAGGATTTGATGCCCTGCACCGTCTGGCGGAATACTTCCGGAAGAGCGTCACGGCCAGCATGGAAAAGGAAGTTGCGGAAAATCCGCACTTTGAGATGGTGCCTCCGGGAACCAGGGGGGCCTATACGCTGGAGCTCGCCATCATCTCCATCACGCCCACGAACGCCAAAGCCGGCATTTTTGTCACGGCGTTGAGCGGCATCAAGGGGGGCGGCCTGGTCAAGCGGTTCATCAAAAAGGGCCACATCGCCATGGCGGGACGCCTGCGGGATGAGGACGGACGCATCGTTTCCGAATTTGCGGACTACGAGGAAGACCACAGCGCCCTGCTGGGCGTGGATACCAAGGATTTTAAAAAATACGCCCACCACCAGCGCACCATTGACGAATGGGCCCGTGAAATTACGGATGTGTATTCCTCTACGTACGGGCACTGGACGCAGAAGCGCATGATCTCATTCAACCCCTTTTAAGGGATAAGCCTCCGCAGACCGTATGCGGGGGAATTGCCCGGCAACCGGGTAACCGTCCTGAAAGGAGAACCGTGAAATGCGGTTGAAACGGCATTCCCGGCGGAACGCGTGGCGGAAGGAATAGCCCGCGCTTCTATTCTCCGTATTCCGCCCAGGAACTGCTGGTCTCCCACACGCGCACGCGTTCCAGGGTGACGCAGTCCCGCACGGGGTATTCGCCGGAACCTTCCCTGGCCTTTTCCAGCGCATGCCGGGCGAAGTTGAAAATGGTGCGGGCCATTACCTCGCTGGTGGGGTCCTCCCGGTCAAACGGAATGATGCGCTCCCCGTACGCGGCCACGAAGGCGGCGTAATTGGGGTCATCCGTATTCACGCACAGGGAATGGTCAAACTGCTGTAGAAAATCCCCCATCATCTGCTTGATGGCCTTGAAATCCACCACCATGTCGTTGGCGTCCAGCGTATCCGCCCGGAACACCATCTCCACGGAACGCGTATGGCCATGGGGGAATTTGCAGTTGCCGGGGTGCTTGGACAGAAGGTGCCCGCTTTCCAGTTCAATGGATTTGCAGATTCGGTAGGCCATGAAGGCAGGATAGCGTGGGAAGGGGCGGGGGGCAATCCCAATCAGAGTCTGCCTGCGGTCCGGTTCTCTGTGTGCGGAACGGGGTTCGTAACGGATTCTGCCGGCCGTGGGCGGCTTTTCCTTGCGGGCGGCTGTGATTTCTGGCAACCTTCGGAAAACCAGACTCTTGCCCTATGGCCTACCTCTCATGGTCCTTCCTGAAAATGGGAGAAAAATCGGATCGCAGGACAAGCCTCCTTTTCCTGCTCATGGCGGGCATTCCCATCATTTTTACCGCCTTCTTCGTCTTCATGCTGGGGGCGGCCACGGTCTGGTACGCCTGGCCTGTTCTGCTGCCGATGCTTCTCCTCCTCTATCTCCCCTTCGCCCTGCGGAAGGAAAAGGTGCAGAGCGTCCATTCCAGGAATATCCTCTTTGGCCGGGACCCGCTGACAGTCGTCTTCAGGCCGGTGGTGAGGAACTGGGTATATGCCGTTTATGCCGTGCTTCCGGTGTTGCCCCTCCTGTTTTCCGGTTGGAAAATGCCCTTGGACAGTCTCGGGAACGGAAGGAATCTGGCGGAATTCTTCCTGATGTGGATATCCCTGTATGCCGTCTTTACGGTGCTGACGGTTTTCCTGGGAAAGGCACGGTATTTGAAGCCGGGCAGGCTGTTGCTGGCCGCTGGCGCCAATCTGGCGCTGATGCTGCTTTATTCCCTGCTTGCGTGAAGCGGGCGCACTGTGTATCCGGCGTGTTCCCCGGCCTTCCCGTGGACGGGGGCTTTTCCGTGGCGCTTGCTGCAATGGGGGAACCGCGTTGCCCTGCCAGCCTGGCGGCCATCTCCGGAGTTGTTGGAATGGACGTGCTCTATTGCCGTTCTTTCCCTGAAACGCCCGCCCCGGGCATGGGAGAATGGCGCGGAAAGACAGGAATACTCTCCGGGACGGGGAAATTTGCTGAAATTGAAAATCTTGAAATAATATTGTTTTTCTGTAAAATCTCCGCGCCGGGTTGATCCCGGATTAAGAAAAGGAGGTGTACCATGTGAATGACTGTATCATACTAACCAGGCTGATTGAGTTACTCATTGTAATGTTCAGCTAACGAAAAGCCCCGTCCTGTAGCAGCAGGACGGGGCGATTTATTAGAGGTAAATGTGATTTGTATGATACTAACCGGAACTACTATGAAAAATTTCCATAAATAGTCAAGCGGGAAAAACTTCCGGCAATGTCTTACAAACGGTTTTTTAAAGGCTGGAGATTCTCCCTGTAACGGGTGGCGGATTCCACCTGTTTATATCTGCGCTTCTTCCTCCTTCCGGATTTAATGAATGCTTGAAACGGCAGGCCGGGGATATTCGGAAGAATCTACCCAAAAGCTCAAGGGAAAAAGGAGGGGAGATGAAACGAGTTTTCCCGTAAAGGGGCCATAAAAAATCCCTGTTCCGCGCGGCATGGCGGAACAGGGAGAAAAAATCCGGCGCTCTGTCCGGGCGGCTTAATGGGCGCAGCCGGCGCAGGCCCAGCCTTCGCGGATCTTTGCGAAGAAATCGTTGCCCTTGTCGTCCACCAGAATGAAGGCGGGGAAGTCCTCCACCTCAATCTTCCAGATGGCTTCCATGCCCAGTTCCGGGTATTCCAGCAGTTCCACCTTCCTGATGTTATTCTTGGCCAGGATGGCGGCGGGACCGCCGATGGAACCCAGGTAAAAGCCGCCGTGCTTCTGGCAGGCGTCCGTCACCTGCTGGCTGCGGTTGCCCTTGGCGATCATGATCATGGAGCCGCCGTTTTCCTGGAACAGGTCCACGTAGGAATCCATGCGCCCCGCGGTGGTGGGGCCGAAGGAGCCGGAGGGATACCCTTCCGGGGTCTTGGCCGGACCCGCGTAGTACACGGGATGGTCCTTCATGTACTGGGGCATGCCTTCACCCTTTTCCAGGCGTTCCTTCAGCTTGGCGTGGGCGATGTCGCGCGCCACGATGATGGTGCCGTTCAGGCTCAGGCGCGTGGTGACGGGGTACTTGCTCAGTTCCGCCAGCACTTCCTTCATCGGGCGGTTCAGGTCAATGGAGACGGCCTCGCTGGAGGTCATGCGCAGCGCTTCCGGAATGTACTGTCCGGGATTGGTTTCCAGCTGTTCAATGAAGATGCCTTCCGGCGTGATCTTGGCCTTCGCGTTGCGGTCCGCGGAGCAGGAGACGCCCAGGCCCACCGGGCAGGAGGCTCCGTGGCGGGGCAGGCGGATGACGCGCACGTCCAGCGCGTACCACTTGCCGCCGAACTGGGCGCCCAGGCCCAGCTTGCAGGCTTCCTCATGCAGTTCCTTTTCCAGCTCCAGGTCGCGGAAGGCGCGTCCGTACTCGTTGCCCGTGGTCGGAAGGTTGTCGTAATACTTGGTGGAAGCCATCTTCACGGTTTTCAGGCACTTTTCCGCGGATGTGCCGCCGATGACGAAGGCGATGTGGTAGGGCGGGCAGGCCGCCGTGCCCAGCGTGCTCATCTTCTCCACCAGGAACTTCTTCAGCGTGGCCGGATTCAGCAGGGCCTTCGTTTCCTGGTAAAGGTAGGTCTTGTTGGCGGAGCCGCCGCCCTTGGCGACGAAGAGGAAGGAGTACTTCATGCCTTCCACGGCTTCAATGTCAATCTGGGCGGGCAGGTTGGTGCCGGTGTTCTTTTCCGTATACATGTCCAGCGCCACGGTCTGGGAATAGCGCAGGTTGTTCTGGGTGTAGGCGTCGTAAACGCCGTGGGAAAGCTGTTCGCAGTCATCGCAGCCGGTCCAGACCTGCTGGCCCTTCTTGCCCACGATGGTGGCGGTGCCCGTGTCCTGGCAGAAGGGCAGGATTCCGGCGGAAGCCACTTCCGCGTTGCGGAGCATCGTCAGGGCCACGCTCTTGTCATTGGCGCTGGCTTCCGGGTCGTCCAGAATGGCGGCCACCTGCTTCAGGTGGGCGGGGCGCAGGAAAAAGGCCACGTCATGGAAGGCTTCCGCGGCCAGCAGGCGCAGGCCCTCTGGTTCCACCTTCAGCATGGGGTGTCCTTCAAAGTCACCCACGCTCACGTAGTCGGACGTGATGAGGCGGTACTGGGTGTCGTCCTTTTCAATGGGAAAAGGATCCTGGTAATGAAAATCCGGTGTTGCCATAACGGGAGGCAATATAGCGGAGCGCCGCCCCCGGTTCGAGCAAAAAAATCAGGGGCGGTTCAGGCCCGAATCAATCATTAAAAAAGGCTTCTGTTCGCCCAGCGTACGGAAAGGAACGCAGTTTTTAAAGAACCACGGGCTGACGGGAAACAGCATATCCCTGAAGACGTGATACAGGAATTCCCGGTGCATGCGCCGTTCCTCTTCCGGAGTGAGGATGTAAATGACGGAAATGGGCTGAATGAATGTGATCACGGGGATTCCCCACATCTGCAGCAAGCTGTCTCTGATCTTGAACATCTGGTGAACCTTCCCCTGAAAGACAATCGCCACGGCCACGGTTCCCGCAGGGCTTGCGTCCATGAAGGCATGCATTTTTTCCCATGCACGGGGCAGCAGTTGGCAGGTAATCGTGCCGTCCTGCTCCCGTGCCGCGTACCGGATATCCTCCGGGCCGATCAGGGATTCCGGCCGGATAAAGGCCCAGGATGGAACAGGCTCCGGGAAATCAGGGCGGGTGTAGGGGATGGAGCGGAACCCGCTTTTCAGATGAATGGTTTTCCCTTGCCGGAGTTCCGGGAGGAACCGCTGTTCCAGCTCCGTGCTGCGGGGATGCACGGGATAAACGGCCAGCTTCTTTTTCACCTTCCTCTGCTGTTGTTCCGTGAGCGGCGGAAACTGGGTATTGATGGCCGCGCAGAGGGCATCCAGCTGGCGGTCATCTCCCGGCACGGGAATGAGGGTGGCGTGGGAAGGCATTTTATGGAATACGGGCGTAGACAGGATGGCGCCGCGCAGGACCACGGCCATTCTGTCCTTGCCGGGCCGGAGGGCGGCGCAGGCCTGTTCCAGGTTCCTGTACGCTTCTTCATTCCAAACGATGTCCAGATGCCCTGGATAATCCAGATTGGGGCGTGCGGACTGGGCGTAATCCCCGGTGACGATGGGGGCGTTCCCCAGAAACAGGTATTCCTTCTCCGCGTCTTTTTCTTCCTCCGCGCCCGGGCGGCTCCAGAGCCGGTAGCCCGGTACGGAAAGCGTCCCTTCTTCCACCAGCCGGGCGTTCTCCGGATGGATGACGTACAGGGCCAGATCCCGCGGAATGAAAGGGGTGGTTTTCCCCGTGGCGGCCCGGTGGTTGAGCAGTTCCGCCAAGTTGGCGGCTTCATTCTCCCCGTCCAGTCCGGAAATTTCAAAAGCACGGGAAATAATGGCCTGAACCACCGGGGCCGAATTGACTTTTCCCTGAACGACGACAGCCAGCCTGTCATGTCCCAGCCTCATGGCGGATGTAGCCGTTTTCATGGCCCTCCCTCCCGGCGTGTTCAGGGTGATGTTGAGATGCTCCGGTCTGCTCGGATCGACGCCTGCCCGTTCCACCTCCGCCTCCGTAATGACCGGTTCATCTTTCAGGAACAGACGTTCCCGCTGCATCTTTCCGTGGCGGTCGCGGAATTCATACACATAAGGCGTGTATCCTTCCGGAACCGGTTTTCCTTCCCGGTCCAGCTCCAGGCTGTCCGGATGCACCATCCTGACGGCAATGGAGGGAACGGCCGGCGGAGCCGCCTCCGCACGGGCGGAAAGCGGAAGCCAGAAGGCGGAAATGAACAGCAGGCAGAGTAGTTGTCTCATGGTCAATATGATAGAACCCCTCTAACACGTCAGGCAAGAAAAAAGAGCGGACGGGAGCGGCGCAAGCCCCTGCGGTAATTAATATCCCCATCGTGCCCTGCGGATACGCGTATTTTAAATCGTTTGCGGAACCCCATCCCGGTTTCAGTTGCCGCAAGTGTTTGAGCCGTTCCCGGGGCCTTGACAGGAAAATCCCCCGGAACCGCAGGGAGCCGGGGGATTTCAGCCGAAGAGGGGCTCAGCGGGAGGGCGGTGTCCCTGCACGGGGCGCGCCTGCCATATCCGCCATGGGTTATTGCCGAGGCTTGCGGCGGGGAGAAGAAGGTTCGGAGAATGAGGAACTGGAAGAGGAGGAAGGCCTGGGAGCGCCGTACTCCTCCGGAATTTCCGCTGCCAGAGGGATGTCGTTCGGGAGGCTGCTTTCGTCGTCGTAATAATTCTTCATCCTCTTCTGGGCGTCCTTGATCAGGGTGGCTTCCGCCCATTCCTCCACCGTCATGTTGTCTCTTCTGGCGGCTTCTTCGATGAGTTTGTAATCCTCGGCGCTCAGCATGACGGCGAAGGGTTTCCAATGGGCTCTTGCCGCCTCCTTCAGTTTTTTCTCCCTTTCCGTCTTTTCCATCATGAGCCGGATGAGAGCTTCCTTGTCTTTGGGAATGGCTACCTTGGCAAGCCAGTTGCGGACCGTGTTGGGAGACACGAAGCATTCCTCCGCAAAATCATTGCGGGAGATGTTCTGCTGTTTCAGCCAAGCCTTGATCTGCACTTTGAGTTCATCCTGATTCTCACTCATGCATATCTTTGTAACGAAAATGGTGCGATTTTTCAACCTTTTTTGCATAATATCATTTTAACGGTATATTTTCGTTGACTAAAATACCGTTTCAGGTGCATTATTGCATCGTAAGCGGGTTATTGAAGCCCTTATTGCACCAAAAGAAGGATTTTTATGAAGACGGGAAATAAGAAAAAGAGTCAGAAAAAAATTCAAATCAAGGGAAAAATGCCGTTATCCGTCCATTTTTTCCGGGATGCGGAAGCGGACGCCCTGAACGTGGAGCGCTGCCAGCTTGATAAGGCTACCCTCATTGCCTGTGCCGTCAAACGTCTCCGGGAAGATCTGGGCAACGTCCCGGATTCCGGTAAAAAACCTTCCGCATGACTCAGGAGATTTACTGGGAACTTCTGGCGTGGCTGTTCCGCTCTTTTCTGGCGGTGACTACCTTCGCCTTTGTCGTGGCCGGGTACCAGGCCCTGCGCTGCCGTCCGCGGGACGGCAGCAAGCGGAGAAAGTAGGGAATGGCAAAAAGGTCCGCGGTTCCCCGGCGTCAGGGCGGGGAGGACGCCGGGGAGGTTGACTCACGGCTTCGTCTCCCTTATCTTCCGGGAATGTCCCGCCGTGTTTCGGATGAAGCCGCCCTGTCCGCCATGAGCCTTGAAGAACTCTGGCGCTTGTTTCCCGTCATCCTGAGCGAATCCAGGCCGGAGTGGGCGGAAATCTACCGGAGGGAGAAAGAGATGCTGGAATCGGTGGTGCCCCTCTCGCGCATCAGCCGCCTTTCCCACTTCGGGAGCACGTCCGTTCCGGGCCTGGCGGCCAAACCCACCATTGACATTCTGCTGGAAGTGCGGCCCGATTCATTTGTTTTTGAAGCGCTTCCCCTGCTGGAAAAGTGCGGCTACCGGGAAATGCACCGGGACGAAGCGCAGATGCGCCTGGTTCTGGTGAAGGGCTATGCCGCGGACGGCTTCCGGGGGCAGGCGTTCCATCTGCATGTGCGGCCCTGCCGGGATTGGGATGAATTGTACTTCCGGGATTACCTGGCCGCGCATCCGGATGAGGCGGAAAGGTACGCCGCCCTCAAGCGTTCCCTGAAAGAGAAGTTCGAATTCAACCGGGATGCCTATACGGAGGGAAAAACGGAGCTGATCGCCGCCATGACCCGCCGGGCGAGGGAAGAAATGCCCGGCAGGCACGTCCCGGAATAAGGCCGTTAAACCGGGTTGCTTTTTATAGGGCAGGGGATGCGCGGAAAGACGGAAGGAAAGGGCAGGCGGACATTCCAAACTTGCTTGATGGTGAAACTTCCATTGTCGTCCACAAGGGCATGGATTTGGCACGACCTTTCCGGAGGGACATCTGCTTTGAACCACCCTTTCCATGTTTGGGAAACTGTCCAAAGAGCGGAAGTCTAATTTTTATCCTTCCGGGCAATACTTGCCCGCCGCGGCATTAAAAAGCCTGCTTCCGGCTGTTCGCGCCATGGATACGTTTATTTTGGCGGCGGGAAGAGGATTAAGCCGGTTGGAAAGGAAGGCCTTTCCGGGGGTGAAAGAAATTCCGCCGCTTCCCGCAGCGTGGATGAGGCTGAATGACAGGCATGTTTTTAAGGTCCGCTCCGGATGGAAATCCGTATTGCCAGAAGTGGGGAATGGCGGTAACATTCCGCCGCTATGAGTATTGAGAGTTTCGCAAACCGGCATGTGCTGGAATTGGTGGCTTACCAGCCGGGCAAGCCCATTGAGGAGACGGCCCGGGAACTGGGCCTGGATCCCCATGATATTGTGAAACTGGCGTCCAATGAGAACCCGCTGGGGCCGTCCCCCAAGGCGGTGGAGGCCATTGCCCGCGCGGCGGCAGGCGTGAACATTTATCCGGACGGCGCGGCCTTCCGCCTGCGCTCCGCCATTGCGGAGTTCTGCGGCGTGGAGTTTGGCCAGACGGTGGTGGGCACGGGCAGCAGCGAGGTGATTGAGCTGATGTGCCATGCCCTGCTGAATCCCCGGGCGGAGGTAGTGGCCGCCAGGCACGCCTTTTCCATGTACCCCATCATGTCCAAGCTGTTCGGCGCCACGTACGTGGAAGTGCCCAACAAGCCGGACTGGACGCACGATCTGAACGGCTTCCTGGATGCCATTACGGACAACACGCGCATCGTGTTCATTACGAATCCCACCAATCCCGTGGGCACCGTCGTGACCCAGCAGGAGATTGACGATTTCATGGCGAAGGTGCCGGAACACGTGCTGGTATGCTTTGACGAGGCGTACCGGGAGTTTTCCGACAATCCGCCGGATACCCTCAAGTTCGTGCGGGAAGGCCGCAACGTGATTGTTCTCCGCACCTTCTCCAAGGCTTACGGCCTGGCGGGCCTGCGCGTGGGCTACGGCATTGCCCCGGAACACGTGTGCAGCATGCTGCACAAGGCGCGCGCGCCGTTCAACCTGCACGTGCTGGCGCAGGAGGCGGCCCTGGCCGCCCTGGAAGACCGGGAGCACGTGCGCCGCACCGTGGAGAACAATGCCGAGGGCATGCGTTTTTACGAACAGGCTTTCCGGGACATGGGGCTGGAATGGATTCCCAGCCAGGGCAATTTCATCCTGGTGAAGGTGGGGCAGGGCAGGAAGGTGTTCCAGGACATGCTGGCCAGGGGCGTGATCGTCCGCGCGCAGGACGGCTACGGGCTGCCGGAGTGGATCCGCATCAGCATAGGCACCCCCGCGGAAAATGCCCGCTGCATTGAAGTTTTGAAGGAAGTACTTTAAACAGTTTCGCCGTTTTTCCTGTCTCACCTTTTATGATCTCTCCGGAACAGTACATTGACGGTCTTGAATGGCGTTACGCCTGCAAGAAGTTTGACCCCGAAGCCCGCATTGAGAAACCCACCTGGCATGCGCTGGCGGAAAGCCTGCGCCTCAGCCCGTCTTCCCTGGGTCTTCAGCTCTGGAAGTTTGTGGTGGTGACGAACAAGGAATTAAAGGCGCGCCTGCGGGAAGTCTCCTGGAACCAGTCCCAGGTGGAGGACTGCTCCCATTACGTGGTGCTTTGCGCCCGCAGGACGGCCACCCAGCGGGACGTGGACCGCTACCTGGCCCAGATTGAGTTCACGCGCCACCCGTCCGCGGAAAAGCTGGCTTCCTCCGCTGATTTCTATACTGGCTATGTAAAATCCCTGACTCCGGAAAAAATGCACACCTGGCTGGATTGCCAGGTGTACATTGCCGCAGGCTTCCTGCTCAGCGCGGCCGCCGCCCTGCGGGTGGATTCCTGCACCATCGGCGGCATGGACCGCGATAAGTATGATGAGATTCTGGGCCTGGACGGCACGCCGTACCGCTCCGTGGTGAGCGTGGCGCTGGGCTACCGCGCGAAGGACGACGATTACGCCCGCGAGGCCAAGGTGCGCTTCCCCGCCGGGGAGGTGATCGACATCCGCGCCTGATTTCTCCTTCCCTTTTCCCCCTGTCCGGGGCCGGATTTCCTGATTGGAGGTCCGGCCCCTTTTTTTGTCCGGCAGGGCGTTTACCTTCCGGGCGCATTCCCGCGTCCGGAGCGTGCCTGTTTTTTAATCTCGCCAAGAACGGGATGTTTGAGATAATAACTTGCCTGAACAAGATTGGCCGGTCCTCCCGGGCCCGGCGGTTTTCCTTCATGAAACCTGACGCGCGGCAATCCGCCCGGCGGAATGCCTGCCCGGACGGCGGAACGAAGGAGAATTCACCCGCTTTTTCCCCTTTCCCTGCAAGAAAAGGACGGCGGGCGCGTAGTTCTTGGCACGAATCAGATCCTCCTTTTCCCTGAAACGACACGATAACATGAAGAAGAACCTATTCCTGATGATCGCCGCTTTTGCCGCATCTCCCTTGATGGGGCAGGACGCCAAGCAGATTGCGGATTCCCTCACCATCCCTCCGGTGAAAGCGGGCGCGAAACAACTGCCGATGCCAAGCGCCTCCGGAGCCCAGATCAAATTCCTGGGGGCCGACTATGAGCAGCTTGTTAACAGCAAGGGAAAGATAGCCCCCGTTATTTCAGACACCCCCGTCAACGTCAGCTTCAAGGTGACCAAGGACGGCAAGGAAGCCATCAGCAAGGATTATGAAATCATGCTGCAGGCCCCGGACGCCGCCCAGGGCAATCCCAAGCCGCGTATCATTCCGGAAATCCTGCAATGGAAGGGCGGCCAGGGCGAGTACAAGCTGGGGAACACGGTTTCCGTAGCCTGCCCGGAAAAAGAGCTGGCGCAGATATTCACGGCTGATCTGGAAGACGTGGCGGGGAAGAAGGTCAAGCTTGTCCCGCCCGGCGCGAAGGCGGATATTTCCTTTTCCCTGCTGAAAGGCGGCAACCTGGGCAAGGAGGGGTACAGGCTCCAGGTGACCAGGGACGGCGTCCGCATTGGCGCGGCTACGCCCACCGGGCTGTTCTGGGGCACGCGCACGCTGCTGCAGATGCTGCGCCAGACCCCCGGCAGCGTTCCCTGCGGCACGGCAGTGGATTTCCCGCGCTATGAGCTGCGCGGCTTCATGCTTGATATTGCGCGTACGCCCTATCCCCTCAGCTACCTCAGGGACGTGATCCGCACCATGGCCTGGTACAAGATGAATGATCTGCACCTGGTCATCAACAATAACTTCATTTTCCATGAAATGTATGTGGACAAGGGCCGCGATCCGTTCAAGGAGCTCTATGCCGCCTTCCGCCTGGAATCCAACATGAAGGGCAAGGACGGCGTTCCTCTTACGGCGAAGGACCTTTTCTACACCAAGAAGGAGTTTGCGGATCTGGTGGATTACGCCGAACGCCGCGGCATCAGCATCGTTCCGGAGATTGACACTCCCGGTCACGCGCTTTCCTTCACCCGCCTGCGCCCGGACCTCATTTACAAGGGCCCCATGAACCATGAAAAGCGCCGCAGCGAGATGCTGGACGCCGCCAACCCGGAGACGATCAGCCTGGTGGGCAAGGTATTTGACGAGTATTTGCTGAAAGACCCCAAACTGGGCCGCCCGGTGTTCGGCAGCAAGGTGGTGCATGTGGGCGCGGACGAGTTTTACGGCAACAAGGAGGATTACCGCCATTTTGCGGACGCCGTGCTGAAGCACGCCCTGAAGCGCGGTTATACGCCCCGCATCTGGGGCAGCCTGAGCACCAAGCCCGGCAAAACCCCCGTGGTGAGCAAGGGCGTTCAAATGAACCTCTGGAGTACCGGATGGATGAGGGCCTGGGAGGCCGTGAACCTGGGTTACGACGTCATCAATACCAATGACGGCGCCCTGTACGTGGTGCCCTACGCCAACTATTACCGCATGGACAGGAACCACAAGGGGCTTTATAATAACTGGATTCCCAACCGCATCGGGAATGAAACCCTGCCTTCCGGCCATCCCCAGCTCATCGGCGCGGCTTTTGCCGTCTGGAATGATGAGACGGACCTCAAGCACTCCGGCTATGCCCCCTATGACATTTGGGGCGTTATTTCCGGCTCCATGGACGTGCTGGCCCAGAAGATGTGGGGGAAGGCCAAGGCTCCGGATTCTTTTGAAGAGCACCGGGAGCTGGTCAAGGCCATCGGGGAAGCCCCCCGTACCAACCCCCTCCACAAGTGGAAGGATTCCAAGCCCTTCTCCGTGGTTCCGGGCAAGCTGCCCCAGCAGTTGAACCAGCCCGCCCTGGGGCCCGGCTACCGCCTCACCATGGAGCTTGAGCTTTCCGCCGCTCCGGAAGGGAAGGAGCAGGTTCTGCTTTCCGGCCCGGAAGGGGAGCTGTTCGCCGTCATGAAGGACGGCACCATGGGCTTCCGGCGGGATGACTCTCTGGAATTCTCCTTCGGCGCCAAGCTGCCCGTCGGCAAGAAGGTGAAGGTGGAAATTGTGGGAGAGCCGGAAAAAACCACCCTCCTCATTGACGGCAAGCCTGCGGGCACCATGGTGCTCAAGAGCTTCCGCAATCCGGACGAAAACTTTGAACCCCGCACGAAGGGCGTGCGCTCCACCTTCGTTCTCCCGCTGAAGGTGCTCGGCTCCTCCTTCCAGGGGAAGGTGTTTGATCTGAACGTCCAGCCGTTGTAACGGCCCGTGCCGGAAGCGGCGCGGCCCGGATAATCCCGGGCGGCTTCTTCCGGAGCCGGGCGGCCGCATGCGCCGCACTCTTTCCAGCGCCCCGCAGTCTCCGGACTTGCGGGGCGTTCCTGTTCCCGGTGCCATTCTGGAGCGCCGGAGATGGGGGAGTTCCGCGCAGCGGTTCAGTCCCGCATGCCCCTGTACCTCATGGGGCGGTAGCCGCTGTTCTCCAGCATGGGGCGGCTGAAAACGCGCTCCGCGCACTTCCAGACCGGCAGGGGGCCGGCTTCACTGCCCAGGAACCTGTCTTTTTCCGCTCCCTCCCAGCGGATGAACAGGAGCACATGGCGTCCCGGAGCAATCAGGATGTCCCCCGTTTTCAGCTCATCCCAGGAGGGGAGGGAAATGGAAAGAGCGGGGAGCTCCCGTGTGGAAAATGGCCTGGACAGGCGCCAGCAGCGGGAGACGAAGCCGGAGCAGTCCACCCCGGCGGCAAAGCGGCTGACGGCGGCATCCCCCGCGGCCTGCTTTTCCGGGGTGCCCATGTCCCCGGCCGCGGCGGGGGCGCCCCCGTTGGCGGCATCCGCCTTCAGGCGTTCGGCGAACTGCCGCGGGGTGTCGAACCCGCCCCATTTGTACGGCATGCCGGTGGAACGCGCGCCGGGCCGCCACCACGCGCCGGCATGGCCTCCGGCTGCGGAGGCGTCCGGCGTGTCTATCCGGATGCCGTCCTCGTCCGTCCCGTGGCGGACGTTCCGGGGAGAGCCCCGCCAGGCCATGGAAGTATAGGCCCGGCTGGTTTCCAGAGCTTCACGGCGGGTGACGGAAGAAGCGGGAGGCAGGATTTCCGGCGCGCCGGGAACACAGGCCCCCAGGCAGGCGGAGAGGGTGAGCAGCGTCAGGGTGTTGGTCATGGACTGCATGTGTAGCCACTTCCCGCCGCGGAGGCAAGGATGATTGCAGGAGAACGCTTTTTATTCGGAAAACGAACGGTCTGGAAGCTTGACTACCGGGTGGAATATGTGAAAAAGGGGTTAACTGAGGCGGAAAGGAATGGAAGAGGTTTCCGTTCGCCCTCCCGCTTCCCATCGCCTTGCATTTTTTATGGACGAAGAACAACAAATTATCCAGGAGCCGGTTCAGGAACCCGCCCCTGAAAAACAGCCCGACAAGACCCAGGCCACTCTTACGGCGGTTTCTCCGCTGGTATCCGTCTTTTTCGGTTTCTCCACCGGCGTGAACATCATTCCGCCCCTGATCTGCTGGCTGGTCTGGAAGGATGCCAACCCCCTGGTGGACAAGGTAGGAAAGAATGTTCTGAATGCCCAGATTTCCTGGGCGATTTATTCGATTGCGGCCTTCCTGTTATGTTTTGTCCTGATCGGCTTCGTGCTGGCTCCCGCGGTCGTCATCGCGTGGATTGTTTTCGCCATTATCACTGCCGTCAAGGTGGCGAACGGGGATTACGATTACGTGGCGCCCCTCACGATTACGTTCCTGAAGTAACGTTTTTTCCACTTGCCCATTTATGAAAAAGCCGCCGGCATTCTGCGCCGGCGGCTTTTTTGCGGAATGGGATCCGTTTTCCGGAGAGGTTCAGATGGGCATGTCCTTTTCACTGCCGCCGTACATGAACGTATGGAGCAGGCGCGTGACCTGGTTCTGTTCCGCGCGCAGCTGGGCGGAGGGGCGCAGCGCGGCGTACGTCAGGCTGTCATGCCCGGTGAATTCCCTCATGTGGAAGCCCTGGAAGCTGGTCATGGGTTTGCTGTCATGGAAGAGCTTGCCCCTCCGGAGCAGTTCGTCAAAGACGTGTTCCGCCTCCCGCGTGCGCGTCAGCGCGTTTTCCGGATGGGGCACGCGGATGACCAGCGCGCCGCCGTCCCCGCGGAAGTTGATGCCCGCTCCGGCCATGACGTCCGCGGAAGGCTGGCTGGTGACGCTGCCCAGAAGCAGCACGCCGTCATCTATCAAATGGATGCGGCTGGCGTGGGCTTCCTCCTTCACGTGAAGCACGCCGCCGTAAATGTGGGTGGATACGCTGCCGGAAAGTTTTTTGATGCGCATCAGGCCGTGCTTGATGACGAGTTCCGAGCCCTCGGCGGGCAGGTCCACTTCCGAGGCGAAGAGCCAGCCGTCCGTCATGGCGATTCTGCCTTCATGCTCTCTGGAGCCCTGAATGCGGCCCTGGCCCATCAGAAGGCGGCCGCCGTTGATCTCCAGGCTGCCGTTGGCCTTGTTTCCCAGGAAAACGGTCATGTGGTCCGGCAGGTTGCCCAGGAGCGTCATGGTGCCTCCGTTACGGATGACCAGGTGGGCGGTGCGGTGCCCGTGGTCCGGCTGGTTGGGGCCTCCCACGTAAACGGGGGCGTTGATGATGTAAAGATTGCCGCCGGAATCAACGGTGAGGGAATCCTGAATGTCCGTCTGGCCCTGCACCACGTCATTGCTGATGGTGACCGGGCACATGTAGGAGACGCGGTTCATGGATGAGGCTGAAAGCGGCATCATCCCTGTTAGAATGAATGGGTTGATATTGCTCATGACGCTGGTTACATAGTTGGTTTGACGTTTGAGGCGCGGTGGATGCGCGCCAATGGTATTAGACCGTCCGGGCGGGTAAAATGTTCGGGTAAATTCACCTTATTTTCTTCCGGACGGGAAAAGCGCGGTTCACTCCCATTCCACCCGGGTCAGTTCCAGTTCCCGTCCCCGGAGGATGGCCAGGGCGGGGTCTCCGCAGCCGGGGCAGATATAGCCGTGCTCCGTGAAGGAAAAATCCGCGCTGCAAGCGTCGCAGCGGCACAGGGCCTCCACCCACGTGACGTCCAGGGCGGCGTCCTGCGCGACATACGCGTCCTTCAGGGCCAGGAAGGCGGATTGCAGGGCTTCCGGCACCACGCCGCTCAGGCTGCCGATGGTCATGTGCACGCGCATCAGCCGGGTTCCCCCGTTCTTTTCCATGAGCCGCCGGGCCATGTCCAGCGCCCCCTCCATGATGCCTACTTCATGCATGCGCGTCTTTCCGGGCCTGGTATTCCTCCAGGGCGCGGGCGATGAGGGTTTCCACCAGGTCCAGTGCCTGCGGCACGGCCTCCCGCACTTCCGCGGACATGGGCTGGCAGAAGTCCGTATGCCCGGCCTCCACCCCCACCAGCGTGATGATGCGCGGCAGGGTTCCGCACAGCTGGGCCGCGCCCAGCACTTCCTTCATGCCGATCTGGTGCGGGGAAATGACGAGGGAGAAATGGCGGGGGAGTTCGTCCCGGCTGCGCGTGACGACGGTTCCGGGCGGGGCCCCCGTCTTGACGGCGTCCAGCAGGATGACCGTATCCGCGTCTTCCAGCAGGGGCAGCAGGGTCATTCCCAGCGTGCCTCCCTCCTCCACATGGACCAGCGGGCCGTAGTCCCGTTCCTGAAGACGGTGGGCAAGCTCCACGCCTATGCCGTCATCCCCCATGAGCGGGTTGCCCACGCCCAGCACGAGCACGGGATAGGCGTTCCCCTTCACGGGGCAGCCCCGGAGTTCTTCCGTGTATGGCTCCAATTCCATGGCAGATGCGGGGGAAGGGTTATTCATCCCGGAATTTGACGCCCTTACGCAGCCAGCGCCCTCCGCTGAACATGGAGGAGATGGTGCCGTCCCGATCCACGTTTCCGGAGAGGATGGAAAGGTACACGTGAACCATGGCGAAGATGATGAAGCACCACATGCCGATCAGGTGCACCAGGCGCACGTACGGAACCCCTATCAGGTCGTTCAGGGGCATGAACCAGTGGTAGAACCAGTGGCGCGGCTCATACAGGGCGTACAGGGCCAGCCCGGTCACCACCATGGTGGTGAACAGGACGTAGACGCCCGTGTACGTCCACTGCTGTAAAGGATTGTGGCCGATGTAGCGGGGGCCGTCATAACTGCGGGCGAACACGTAGTCCACCGCCGTGGTGAAGAGGTCCTTCCACTGCTGCCTGGAGATGGGGAAGAGGGCCCGGAAGCTCTGGTACTTGTTGGAGGCCATGAAGAAGCAGGAGAAGCGCAGCATCATCACCACCACCAGGGTCCACCCCAGCGCGTAGTGCACGAAGCGGAGCGTGCCGAACTGGAAGGCCCCGTGCAGGTCCCCCATTTTCAGGAACCACCCTTCCGCAATGCAGATGCCGGTGGAAGCCAGCCCGATGATGCAGAACACCCAGGTCCAGTGCAGCACGCGCAGCGGCCAGTCCCAGACGTGGAAGTAGCGGAAATTGGCCTTGGCCATGGAAAGGCGGCGCACGTCTCTCATGGCATGCATGGGCACCACGCCCAGCAGGCGCCACGGCGCGCCGGGCCGGTGGACGGCCACGGCCACGGGTTCAAAGCCGGAGGGGGAGTATTCCTCAAAAGCCTTGTTCATGCGCTCTTTTTCCAGATGGCTGACTTCACACAGCTTTTCCAGGGCCTTCAGGCTGCCGCGGGCCACCATGAAGGGGGCGGCGTCCTCCTTGTCCGCGGCTTTCAGCATGGCCGTGCTGTACGGCCTTTCCCGGGAGGGAGCCTCCCAGGAATTCTCCTGCTGGGCGTAGGGCAGGGCCACGCCCCGTTCCCGCGCGGCGTGGAGCAGGGCCAGGTCCCCCGGGTCCGTGCTGCCGTTGGGGGAGGCGCACACGGCCAGGGCCAGGATTTCCTCCGGCGTGTAAACCGGGCTGGCCGGAATGGCGTCCTCCACCGCCAGGGTGAGGTCTTTGTCGATAAGAGTCGTTTTCACGGGTCCTGTCTGGTCAGAATGGCCTCCCCTTCTTCGTCAAACAAGTGGACGGCGCAGGATTGGCACGGGTCATAGCTGTGAACGGTGCGCAGGGGTTCCACCGGGCGGGTGGGGTCCACCAGCGGGTGTTTTCCGGTATGGGCCAGGGAATATTCGTACGGCCCCATCTGCCCCTCCGCGTCGCGGCCGGAGCTGTTCCAGGTGCTGGGCACCACGGCCTGGTAATTCACCGTCTGGCCGTTTTCAATCCGTACCCAGTGGCTCAGGCTGCCGCGGGGCGCTTCCACCCAGCCCACGCCCTTGCAGGAGGAGGGCCAGGTTTCCGGCTCCCATTTTTCCGGGTTGAAGGTGGCGGTTTCCCCGTTCTTGATGCGGTCCGTCATCTCCTGGAGCTGGTTCACCATCATGTCCACGTTGATCAGGGCGTCCAGGGAGCGGCCGTACACGCGGCCCAGCGTGGAGTTCATGAAGGCGTTGTCGCGCGGCAGCCCCAGCTTGTCGCAGGCGGCGTCCACCCGCTCCACGATGGCGGGCACCCCCTGGGCGTAGCCGATCATCATGCGGGCGTTCGGGCCCACGGCCATCGCGTGGCCGTCGTAGCGCGGGGCTTTCACCCAGGTGTACTGCGGATGGTCGGAGAGCCACTTGTAGGGCGGCCTGGGGCCGTTGTAATCCGCGTTCGTCTCCCCGTCGTACGGGGCCAGGCCCGCGTCCCGGCCTTCCGTGTACTTGTACCAGGAGCTGGTGACGAATTCCCTGATCTTGTCCTGGTCAAAGGGGAGCACGTTCCTGTAGTCCCCGTTCAGCAGCACGCCGGGCTTGATCATGCCTTTGCCGGCGGGAGCGCCCGCGTTGATTTCAGACGGAGCCCCGGTGCAGAAAAAGTTGGGGTTGGACGCGCCGATATGGGCGTAGTCCTTATAAAATCCGGCGATGGCGACAATGTCCGGATAATATACTTTGTGGATGAAATCGTGGCAGGTTTGCACCAGCTGCTTCAGGTAGCTCAGGGAGAACTGGTTGATGGCCTGGTCATTGTTCATGTTGATGGCGCAGGCCATGCCGCCGACCAGGAAGTTCGGGTGCGGGTTCTTGCCGCCCAGAATGGTGTGGATCTTGATCATGTCCCGCTGCCAGACCAGGGCCTGGAGGTAATGCGCCACGCCCAGCAGATTCACTTCCGGCGGCAGCTTGTAGGCCGGATGGCCCCAGTAGCCGTTCGTGAAGATGGAATACTGCCCGTAGGCGATGGAGTCCTTCAGCTTTTTCTGCACTCCGGCGAAATACGCGGCGGAGGACAGGGGCCAGTCGGAAAGGGATTTGGCGATGGCGGCGGTTTCCGCGGGGTCCGCCTTCAGGGCGGACATCACGTCCACCCAGTCCATGGCCTGGAGCTGGTAAAAATGGATGACGTGGTCCTGGATGCCCAGGGCCCCGCTGACCAGGTCGCGCATGAGGCGGGCCTGGACGGGCACCGGGTACTGGAGCGCGTCTTCCACCGCGGCCAGGGCCGCGATGGCGTGCGTGCCCGTGCAGACGCCGCAGATGCGTTCCACGAAAGCCCAGACGTCACGGGGATCCCGCTTGCAGGCGATCACCTCAATGCCGCGGTACTGCGTGGTGGACGTCCAGGCGTTTTTGATGACGCCGTCCCCGGCCTCCATTTCCACCCGCAGGTGGCCTTCAATGCGCGTCACCGGGTCAATGACCACCCGGCTGGATTCCGGAACGTCCGCTGATGTGTAATTGCTCATGGTAATCTGGTGGTAAGGGGCTTCTGGCTATTCTTCAGTTTCCTTGTCGGGCGAGCCGGGAGCGTCCCCGAAGGCGGGCAGGGAGACGTTCGCTTCCTCCTTCATGTGCTGCTTCTTGTAATGGATGACGGAGCCTACGGCATGGGCGGCGATGGCCGCGCCGGCGCCGGCTACGCCCACAGCCCCGATGACGTTGGCGGAGGCTTCCACGCCGAAGCCGTTCACGTTCGGCAGCGTCTTGTAGAACGGAGTCATGCGGTCAAAGAAGTGCAGCTCCGTACAGCCGATGCACGGGTGGCCGGACTGGATGGGGAAGCTGACGCCGCCGTTCCATTTGACGATGGGGCAGGGGGAGAACGTGTCCGGGCCCTTGCAGCCCACCTTGTACAGGCAGAAGCATTCCCGCGCGTTCTCGTCGTCAAACACGTTGACGAACTGTCCGGCGTCGAAATGGGCGCGGCGCGGGCAATTATTGTGGATGCGGGTGCCGTACGCCATCAGCGGGCGAGACTCCTGGTCGCATTCCGGGGCGCGGTCAAACGTAAGGATGTACATGATGACGGCCGTAATCACGTCCCCGATGGGCGGGCAGCCGGGCACGTTGATGACCGTGCGGTCCGTCAGGATGTCCCGGATGCCCACGGCCCCGGTAGGGTTGGGGCGCGCGGCCTGGATGGAGCCGAAGTACGCGCACGAGCCCACGGCCAGGATATAGGAGGCGTTTTCCGCGCAATGGCGCAGCATGTTTTCCACGGTATCCCCGGCTATAGTGCAGTACACTCCGCCGTCATGGACCGGGACGGACCCGTTGATGACGAGGATATGGGGTTCCTTGATGGCTTCTTCCAGGGCGGCGTTGGCTGCGTCCCCGGAGGGGGCCATCAGCAGCTCCACGTAAGGCATGGAGACGGCGGAAAGCACCATGTCCCCGATCTCCTCGTTATAGCTGCGGATGGTGCTTTCCAGGCACCCGGTGCATTCCTGGAGCTGGAGCCAGATGACCACCGGGCGTTTCAGGGCGGCCATCTTGTCCGCAATCTCCTGGGCGTTGGAAACGCCTCCCGTCACGGTGGCGACGCCCATCAGGGCGATCATTTTCAGGCACCATTTATTGAATTCGCGCCGGCTGACGCCGCGGCGCTCCATGTGTTCCCCCAGGGTTTCCCCGGGACGCCATGTGGTTAAAATCTCATGATTCAGGGAGGCCTGCTCCGCCTCCTGCATGGAAGGTTGCTGCGTGCGCTTCATGTGCGTGGTCCAAATAAATCGTTTCCATTTAGACACGATTTCCGGGAAATGCGATCAATATTTTCCAATTTTTCAGGGGCTGCCCCTACCAGGACCAGACGTTCTGGATTTGGAAAACCACGGCCGTCTGGCCCCTGCGGCCGTTGACGGGATTCTTGACGAGCTGAATGTCAGGCTGGAGCGTCATGGTGGGCGTCACCTGGGCCACATAGGTTAGTTCAATGCCGTATTCATTCTTGTTCACGTACGGGCCGTTCTTTTTGGCGCCCTGCTGCCAGAGGAAGCCCAGGCCCAGGTAGCCGTCATTGGAGGCGCCTTTTCCGCGGAAGGGGGAGAGGAGCACCAGCCCCGTGGTGGCCGCGCAGCGCACGCCGGTCAGCGTGGCGGCGTCATCGCTGGCCCAGCCGCCGCGGAAGAACCAGCCCAGGTGGCTGCTGCGGCCAAGCTGCTGCTGGAAGTTCACGGCCACGCCGCCGCCGTTTTCACTGTTGCTGGTGGTGAAGAAGGGCTGGAGGCGGTACACGCCGGAACCCATGCCGCAGAAGTCCTCCGCCACGTAGCCGAATTCAAGCACGTTCGTCCAGTTGTCCGAGTTCAGGTTCCTGAACGGGTTGTGGTTCTGGGTCATGTTGTTGGCGGCGGTGGCTCCCATCACGTAAAAGGAGGTGGTGGGCTGCCATGCGAAATGGAAGCCCAGGGAGTTGTCCGTCAGGGGCAGCATGGGGTTGTTGCCGAAGACGCTGTTGGTCAGGTTATTGTTGTGTGAGTTGGCGTAGGCGTTGTGGTCCATGTAATTGGTGGTGTCCAGCTGGCCCGCCATCAGCAGGAGCTTGCCGCCCGCTCCCACCCATGCCAGGCTCAGGTTGCTGAGGTGGGGGTCCGGCCCCTGGAAGGAACTGGTGGGATTCTGGAGGGAGCCCAGCGTGGTGGCGGGGCCCTTGCTCCCTTCATTGAAGTCAAAGCCGTTGCCGAAGTCGAACTCGGAGGCCAGGTACAGGCCGCTCCCCGTGGAGTTGTTGCGGAAAATGGTGATATTGGTCAGCAGGGAGCCGTTATAGGAGGGGAAATCCGTCTTTCCGTTCAGGCCGCCGCCCGTCAGGCCCGTGTAGTTGAAGCCGAACTGGGCGGAATAGGTGATGCCGTATCTGGACAGGGCGGTCTTGATCTTCTGCGCCCCGGTGGAAATCATGTCTTCACGGATCCAGGCGTTCGGTTCCGCGCAGGTGTTGCCGAAGACGTAGGAACTGTCCAGATACGGCATCATCTTGAGAGGCTTGGCCGCAAACCATTCAATGCCGGGGGCGGAGGGCCTGGCCTCATGCTGGAGAAGAACGCTGGGCCTGGTGGGAACGCCGGGCGTCCTCTTGGTGATTTGTTCTTCCGGACGCATGCCCTTCAGCAGGCTGGGGCTTATTTCCCTGCCTTCCAGGGTTTTCACGCGCAGGCCGCGTTCCGTGTTCAGGTAGGGAGGCGTGGTCGTCACTACGGGTGCGGGCTGCTGGGCCAGGACGGGATCGCAGGAGGCCACGACGGCGACGGCGCACAAGGAGGGAAGCATGACATGTTTCATATAGACAATCAGACAAGACAGCAGACGGAAGTGTCATAACTCAACTGAAATGCTGACACGAATACCTGTTTTTTCCCGCCTTTCCGCAAAAAGGGAAGACTGCCCCTCCCGCCGCCTCATTCAACCGGGCATGAGCAAGCAGATGCGGTTCTCCGTTTCCTGGCGTCCGTGCCGCCGTATTCCAAACAGCGTGGAGGGGGAGGAAGGAGGAAAGGCAGGCCCCCTGTTCCGTCCCGGATTCCCTTGGTTGGCAGTTGGCCGTGGAAACGCTTCCATAGAAGAACGGGAATGGGAATATGAGAGAAGGAAGGGCGGGCTTTGAAGGCAAAAAGGCTGGTTATAACTGGGGCTCCTGTACGGATTTCAATAGAGAGTGGAGAGTGGAGAGTGGAGAGTGGAGAGTGGAGAGTGGAGAGTGGAGAGT